>Ga0315336_1000693_pt1 | contig 83096 bp, 76 predicted proteins | sample ASW5metaG_FD_204512 | JGI IMG/M metagenome (GOLD analysis project Ga0315336, IMG submission 204512) | Ammonia-oxidizing marine archaeal communities from Monterey Bay, California, United States - ASW #5 | ecosystem: Environmental > Aquatic > Marine > Intertidal zone | place: USA: California...
CTTTACCGGCAAACGCCGCGACCGCCGTCAGCCCCAGAACCATTAAGGCAAAATAATCGGTGGATTGAAAGGCGAGAGAAACAACGGCAAGCGAGGGCGCGGCAATCAGCAAAAAAATCGCGGCAATTGTGCCACCTGAGAAAGACGAATAGGCGGCGATGGCCAATGCTTTGCCGGCCATTCCTTTGCGGGCCATGGGGTAGCCATCGAAAGCCGTAGCGACAGTTCCTGCGACGCCAGGGGCATTGATCAAAATCGAGGAGGTCGAGCCGCCAAATATCGCTCCATAATAGACACCAGCCATCAAGATAAGGCCGGTTGCCGGATCAAAGCCATAGGTAATCGGAATCATCAGCGCAATCGCCGAGATAGGACCAAGCCCTGGCAGCATACCAATAAATGTGCCGACAAAGCACCCCACAGTGACCATCAGCAAATTAAGGGGAGATACCGCTGTTGAGAGTCCTGCAAAAATTCCTTCCAACATAGAACTACTCCCCTATAAAAGCCGGCCAGGCTTCAATATGCACAGATAAAAGCTGGGTCATAACTGTCCAGAAGAATAAAACAACTGGAATTGACGCGCCGAGTAATAGATACCATCTGCGTTCGCCGAGAACGTAGAAACCCAACATCAAAAACAGGCTTGTTGAAATCAGGAACCCGGCGGGCCTGACCGAAAGACCGTAAAAGACCATCAAGAGACAGATCATGAGCCCGCGTTTCCAGAGAAAGCCTGCGACTTCGGGTTTGCTATTACTCGAGGGTTTGAAGATAAGATAAAGCGAGAGCAAACCGCCTAGAACAGCAAGTGCTTCCGGCATTGTACGCGCTGTAAACGCGGCATTTGCCTGGAAAGGCAACAAAGGAATTTCAAATGTCAGTGCGCCATAGGCGACCGAAAAGCAAAGGAGCAGCAACCCACCAATTCGATCATTTGTCAGCATTAGCTTTCAATCCGTCATGGAAAAAGATAATACGGGTCGATTTCATACGACCTGTTTTTCGACAGCGTTACAGAAATCCCAATTCTTTCATCAGGCCCTGCATTTCTGCTTCCTGAACTTCAAGAAAATTGGTGAATTCTGGCCCAACATTGAAAATTTCGACCCAGCCGTTTCTTGTGCGAACAGCTTCCCATTCGGGCGTGTCATACATTTTTTTCAAAGCTACGGCGTAAGCAGCTTGCGCCTCAGTAGACAAGCCGGGAGGGCCGAAAAATCCACGCCAGTTGACAAATTCCGCAGGGTTTCCAGCTTCAATACAAGTCTGGATGTCAGGGGCATCAGGTAATCGTTCTTTCGACGTGACACAAAGAATTCTCACTTGCCCCTGCTTTTGTAAATCTAAAGCTTCGCCTAGCCCGGTCGAAAGAGCTTGTATTTCTCCTGACAATAGCCCGGCCATGGCTTTGCCGCCGGCATCATAAGGAATGTATTTGAGATTTTTTGCATCCGCACCGCCAGATTTCATGATCATAGCGGCCACAAGATGATCCATGCTGCCAGCCACCGAGCCGCCACCGATAGCAACTTTACGTGGGTTTTCATTATAGATGGTCATCAGATCACCCATCGAGCCTATCTTTGAATCAGTGTTGACTACAAAGGCTGCATAATCACCAATGGTACCAGCTACAGGTGTTAAGTCTCTAAATGACTGCGGGAACACTTTTTGCAAAGATCGGATAACAATTGGCGTTGAGTTCACCATCAATGTTCCATGTGCTTTGTCCGCAGTTTCAATTAAGTGGGCGATGGCTTTTCCGCCGCCTCCGCCAGACATGTTTTCGTAAGATGCAGAGCCAATGATGCCGGCTTTTGTCAGAGCCTCGCCAGTGCCGCGAGCTGTACCATCCCAGCCCCCTCCAGCGCCACCAGGAATGAGAAAATGAATGGTTTCTATATCCGCAGCCGCTGCCGAAAAGGCGACGCCCAGCGAAATTACGGCGCTTGCCGCGACTCTCGCAAATATTGACATTGTATGGCTCCCAGTTTTCTTTGAGCTAAAACAGTGAGATATATTTTGCGATATGTCCAGAAAGAACGTTACATTAAATTGAGTTAAATTAGTCGTTAAACAACCAATAGTTTTTTGGATCTTCAGGGCACACACTAGGTCCGCATTCGGCGAAGGCGGCCATTGCACAAACCGCCACGACACTGAAGGCTATGACCAGAGCAATTTTGCATAAGACTGTCTGGTCGGAAAATTTGATGTATCGTTGCTTATGATATTGTGTGCTGTAAGCCGCAATTATAGCCGTCCCTAGAATAATGATTGCGAATACAATAAATGCCCAGGTGTAATAATGCAGGCCAAAGAATGGATCGCCATAAGTGGGTGTTCCGGGCACAACATGGAGGCTGACTTGCCGGAGAGAAACTGCGGCGCCAAAAAAAGCGGCGACAATCATAATGGAGTAATGATCGGCTTTAGGGCCTTTGACTATATTCAGCACCAGACCGCTCATGACTGCAACAAATCCGACGCGCTGCAAAAGACAAAGAGGGCAAGGCAAATCCCCGCTCACAAACTGGTCGTATAGCGCTGTGATCAGGACAGCTGAAACTGCCAGTGTCCCCAGGGCATTAAAGTTCCTAAATAAAAATGTGTCCGCAGTATTCGTCATGACATTTCTCTACAGCTGAATATTAAGCGTAGATGTTGCATGGTAATGAAACCAGAATAAACTTGCGGCAATGGAAAATCCAAAAGTAAGGAAAGACAATTTTTCCTTGTTCATCAGGGCAAGTGCCATGGTTATGAAAAACATCAAAAAAAGCAGACTGGCCATAGATGAGCCCCTTATAGTCTTTTCCAGAATACAGGCATTGTCTCGTATGGATCGTACAAGGTCAAGGCGCAGTGTCTGCGTGATCCGTCATTTATAACGGATCTTTTTTAATGTTCGGTTATACCGCGATAAGCTTGGTCGCCCCACAAGTCGCGTACTCTCTTATCCCGACCGCATGAGTATCTATAAAATTTGTAGCGGACCGGATTTTTTGTGTAGTAATTCTGGTGATACTCTTCAGATGGATAGAAAGTCGTCGCATCGATTACCGGTGTGACAACGGGATCCTTTGGGATGCCGGACGCGTCAATCTGGCTCTTGGAATTTTCCGCGCTTTGCCGTTGTTCTGGAGAATTAACGTAAATTGCTGTTTTATAGCTATCACCTCGGTCGCAAAACTGTCCGCCGTCATCAGTCGGATCAACACTGCGCCAGAAAACATCCAGCAATTCCTGATAGGACACTTTGTTGGGATCATAGGTAATTTTTACAGCTTCCAAATGACCGCTACCGCCTGCCGAGACTATCTTATATGTCGGATTCTCGGTAGTGCCACCGGTGTATCCGGACAGAGTATCCACAACACCAGGAACATTATCAAAATCAGATTCCACGCACCAAAAACAACCGCCAGCAAAAATCGCAGTTTCCGTATTGTCCGCAGCTTGCGCGTACCAAACAATAGTTGACGTTCCGAGCATGGCCGTCATCGACAATAAAATTATTTGGCCAAATCGCGTAATTATGCGTCGCATTCAATAGTCTCCAATAAAATCACAATAAATGGAAACTGGCGAAAGCCGACTTAAATTACTACCCCATCTCGCGAAAACTTGAATTCACGATAATGTCAGGTCGGCTAAGCAACCTTCTCAAATTCCGCTTTTGCTTTACACGAAAATGAATATTGACCGATTTCATTTATTTTCTCACTCGGCATAGCCAGGCATGTTGCGATCTAGCTTTCGGAGCAACGCGGGCCAGGCTAAACCGGAAACTCCCGTTAGACCAAAGGCTCCTTGTTGTGCCGTCAAGCTCTTTACTTCATCAGCAGGGTAATGAAGCTTGCGGTTGCCTGCTAAGCTTGCAACCTGCATTTCGCAGGCCCGTTCCAGAAAATACATAGCCAAAAACGTGTCCGCTATTGTTTCCCCAAGAGCAAGCGTGCCATGGTTCCATAGTAGCATTAATTTTTTATCTGGACCCAGATCTTGTTGTAGCCGAGGACGTTCGTCATGATTAAGGGCTATGCCTTCATACTCATGATATGCAATTTGTTCACGAATGACTAAAGCGGTTTGGTTCAGCGGTAGTAATCCATCTTCTTGGGTGGCAACAGCGGTTCCGGCCGCTGTATGTAGATGCATCACGCAAGCTGCGTCGTGCCGTACTTCATGAACTGCCGAATGGATGGTAAAACCTGCAGGATTTACGGGATAGGTACTTTCGCCAATAATTTCACCATTCATGTCGACTTTAACCAATGATGACGCGGTCATTTCTTCGAACATTAATCCATAAGGATTGATCAGGAAGTGCCCTTCATCTCCAGGAAGCCTAGCCGAAATATGGGTAAAAATCATATCGTCCCAGCCGTATAAGGCGACGAGTCGATAGGCTGCTGCTAAATCAACCCGGATTTTCCATTCATCATCACTTACACTATTCCGCATAGATGTTGTTTCGACGGACGTTAAACTCATGGAGTTTTCTCCCCTTTGCTATTTTTACAGGTTTGGACGTCGGCAAAGCCGACAGTTCCGTCTATCAATTTTAAAGAATTGTAGCGGAAACCTAGCGAATAACACAGCGTTCTCTTTTTATCGTATTCCGATAACCACTTCTTAACAGGTTTAAAGTTAATGTGTCTTCATACTTTATGGTGAAGAGGAATATCTCGTTGAAAAACGCTCTAGTTGGGAAAATCTCCAAGATTTTTGTTAAAAGAACAAAAAGAAGTAAAAACCCTAAAATTGAAACTGAAAAAAAATACTCTAAATACGGGATAGGTATCCGGTTAATTTCCGCATTTTCTGTTGTTGCTCTCTTAATGGTCGGCATTTCAGCAATCAGTTGGGTGAACCTTGGAAATCTGACGAGCGCCCAAACGGATATGACTACCCAAAAAGTCCCCTCAATTTCACTGGCCTTAAAATTAGCAAACGAAACGACGCTTTTGGCGGCAGCTGCGCCTCAATTGAGCAATTCCGTTTCCGATTCTGAGCGTAGTCAAAGTTATAAGAGCATTACTGCCGCTGTTCAGAAAGCTGCTGACCGGCTTGGGTCACTCAACGATTTTATGGTTGGAGAACCGGCGCTCGAGAAAATAGATAAAAGTTTGCAAAATCTCTCACCTTTATTCGCTCGGTTGAACGAGGAAGTAGAGAAGCGTATTTCACTATCTCTGCTTCGTACGGACGCTACTGATCGATTAAGAGCGGTGGGAGAAGTACTCGATACAAGTTTAAGTTCTTTGCTTGTTCCTTTGAGAATAAGGACTGTTGAAAATGCCGATGCTTGGAATGAGCTTTTAGACACATCGGTCGATACAGCTTTGTCTGGAACAAAACCGAGTTATGATACGGGAGAACTTTCTTCTGCCGGTTTGGAAATTCTGAAATTCCAGGAAAATGTATACTCCTTCAAGAGCAATGGATACTTGATGATTAGCCTGCTTGCAGAAGGGCTTCAAGCGGACGATGTGAAAACAGTCGAAAAATTGGAAGAGGAATTCTTGTCGTCAATATCATCAATGTCTTCGCCGCTTGTTGAACTTGAAAATGCGACGTCGAAAAAGCAAACTGAAAACCTCAATCACATATTTAATGAACTTCTTGAAATTGGTGTGACGGGTAAAAAAGTTGACGGACAAGTGACGACTGAAAACATATTCAGCCTCAGAGTAAAAGAGTTGGAAGCCGCAGCTGCAGCACAGCAGGTGGTTATGGGCGCGCGTTTCTTAGCGGCCGGACTCACCCAAAACGTTAACGCTTTTGTTGAGGAAGTTGAAACTTCCGTCAAAGTTGCCGCAGAACAAAATGTTGGATTGGCGAATGATACGAAAATGACGTTGCTCGTTTGTGCATTTATAGGTGTTTTTGCAGCAATCGCCATTGGGTGGTTCTATATTCGAGGAAATATTGTACGACGGCTGATGCTACTGGTCGGATCCGCGCAGCGCCTATCTCAAGGCGATCTTAGCTCAAGTATTTATCGCGAAGGAACTGATGAGATTGCCCGAATGGGATATGCGTTGGTCGGATTTAGAGACACTGCGCGTGAAGCGGAACAAGCACGCGCAGAAGCGGAAAACCAGCGTCAGAAGCGCGAAGAAGAAAAAATCAAGCGGGACGAAGAGCAACGTATGGCAGAAGACAAGGCTCGACAAGAGAAAGAGCAGAACCTGGCGGAACTTGAAGCGACCAAGCAATCAGAAAAGAACCAGCTTGCTGATGACTTTGAAGGTAGTGTGAAACATCTTGTCGAAAAATTTGCGTCAGCAACCTCTGAAATGACGGTGATGTCGCAATCAATGTCTGAGGCTGCTGCAGGAACAAGCCAACGGGCTGCGACAGTTTCGTCAGCTTCTGATATGGCCAGTTCCAGTGTAAATTCAGTGGCGGCGGCGACCGAAGAATTATCATCTTCAATTAATGAAATTAGCCGACAGGTCAATCAAGCGGCGAGTATTGCTAACGGCGCCGTGAGCGAAGCTGAGCGGACCAACGTAATGGTGAATAGTTTGAATGAGGCGGCATCAAAAATTGGCGATGTTGTGGGTTTAATTAGCGATATAGCAGGGCAAACCAATTTGCTGGCGCTTAATGCCACGATTGAAGCCGCTCGAGCCGGAGATGCCGGGAAAGGTTTTGCCGTTGTTGCGAGTGAGGTTAAAAACCTTGCAACACAAACCGCACGGGCTACAGAGGAAATTTCTGAGCAAATTAAAGCCGTCCAGGAAGAAACAGGTAATGCTGTCGGTGCAATTGGCAAAATAACAACGACAATTGGCAGTATTAATGAAATTGCGACGACAATTTCTGCAGCAGTTGAAGAACAAGGCGCGGCGACCGGTGAAATTAGTCGGAGTGTGCAGCAGGCGGCACAAGGGTCTCAAGAAGTATCTCAGAACATTACCTCAGTGAATGAGGCGGCTGCGAGTACTGGAAATACGGCGTCGAAGGTAAAGGAAGTTTCCGATCAACTAGCTCGAGAAGTCTCTAGCCTCGATAGTGAAGTTGAACGTTTCCTTGCCCAGGTTCGCGCAGGTTAAAGCTATCGATCACACAAATATAGTGACATTTTCTGACTAAAAACTTCAGAAAATGTCACCTTTAATTCCGCCGAAACATGAGACAAAATCAATTTTCTGAATTGTTTGATTGTCGGCGATGTCTACCAATCCTCTAAAAAAATGATTTTTTTTGCTGGTCAAATGAAAGCAATTGAGTCAGTGTTAGCAAACAATAATTAAGAATAACGTTTTTTTGGGAGGTGGGCGCTTAGGCGCTCAGAGGCGTTTTCAATATTGAGTAGAACGTGCATCTGGGAACCGGCGCAGCCAATGGTAATGCGTGAATAATGAAATAGAGAGTACAAATTCAGTAGCTTCCGTTGCGACGGATACGCTGCTAAGTGTTCAGGATGTTAGCGTCCATTTCGGCGGTATTATCGCTTTGGATGGCGTTTCATTTGACATACCCGCAGGCCAAATCGTTGGTCTAATCGGTCCTAATGGTGCCGGTAAAACAACCTTGTTCAACTGTATCAGCCGACTTTACAACGTGAATTCGGGAGACATATTGTTCGAAGGCAAATCGATTCTTCAAAGCCCAATCCATAAGATGAGTTCGTTGGGAATTGGCCGTACTTTTCAAAATCTAGCACTTTTTGCTAATTTAAGTGTGCTCGACAACGTGATGATTGGTGGACATCCGACCGGTAAAACAGATTACATTAGTAATGCGTTGCATCTTCCTTGGACTAAGCGTGAAGAACGGGAGTTGCGTGATCGCGCGATGAGTGTTTTGCGTTTTATGGGGCTTCAGGAGACAGCTTTACAACTTATTGGCGGCCTGCCTTTTGGTGTTCAAAAACGATTGGAGATTGCACGGGCTCTAATGAGCAAACCCAAACTTCTGATGATGGATGAGCCTGCCGGCGGTTTGAACCACAACGAACTTGGTGACCTTGTCGCGACAATTCGCAAAATAAGGGATGAGTTTGGAACGACAGTCCTTTTGGTCGAACATCATATGGGGTTGGTTATGGAAGTTTCTGAAAAAGTTGTGGCTTTGAGTTTCGGTAAGAAACTCGCTGAAGGGGCGCCGCGTGAAATCCAAGAACATCCCGATGTAATTGAAGCCTATCTGGGGACCGGCAAAAAATGAGCAATATCCTTGATGTAATAGGCCTGGAAGCCTCCTACGGTCCGACTAATGTGCTTCATGGACTGGATTTCAGCCTTGAAGAAGGTGGTGTAACAACCATTTTGGGAGCAAACGGGGCGGGCAAGACGACGACATTGCGGGCTATCAGTGGAATGGTCACACGCAGTGGCGAGATTAAGCTTGATGGAAAAGAATTAAATTCGCTGCGGCCAGCCGAAATTACTCGGGAAGGTATTGCTCATGTTCCTGAAGGCCGCGGAACGTTCGTACGGATGTCAACTGAAGATAATCTGCAGCTGGGTGCTTATACGCGCAGTGGAAAAGCAGAAATCGCTGAAGACATAGAGCGAGTGTATTCCTATTTTCCCATTTTGAAGCAGAGGCGAAATCAGCAGGCGGGAACGCTTAGTGGCGGCGAAGCACAAATGCTGGCGGTTGGCCGGGCCTTAATGCTACGACCGCGGTTGCTCCTGTTAGACGAGCCGTCTTTCGGCTTGGCGCCTTTAATCGTTCAGGAACTCTTTGAAATCTTGAAGAAAATCAATGTTGAAGATGGTGTCAGTATGTTGTTGGTTGAGCAAAATGCAGCGCTCGCACTTGAACTTGCTGATCATGCGTATCTGTTGGAAACAGGCAATATTGTTATCTCAGGCACGGCAGACTCAATTCTTGAAAACGAGACCGTACGCCGGTCCTATTTAGGGTATTAGGAAAAATCCAATGGATCATTTGCTACAACAAATACTTACCGGCCTGGCAAATGGAGCAATTTATGCATGTTTGGCTCTCGCCGTTGTGATGATTTACCAAGCTATTGATCATTTCAATTTTGCCCAAGGCGAAATGGCTATGTTCAGTACATACATATGTTGGTCTATGATTGCCGTTGGTATTCCGTACTGGATCGCCTTCCTTCTGACAATCGTTGTCTCCTTTACCGCGGGTATCGCAATTGAGCGAATTATTTTCAAGCCGATACATAATGCGCCGGTTCTCAGCCATATCGTTGTGTTTATTGGACTTTTGGCTATTTTTAACAGCCTTGCTGGCGCCATATGGGATCATACGATCAAGACATTTCCTTCGCCGTTTCCAGAAGGTTCCTTCGGAGGTTTGATTGGCCTGCATGAAGTGGGAATGTTCTTCGTAACGCTCCTATTGCTAGGCGCAATATTCTGTTTCTTCAAATACACCCGAGTCGGAATGGCCATGCAGGCGGCCGCTGCAAATCCAGATTCTGCGGAACTCGTCGGTATTCGGGTTGGCTGGATGCTGGCTTTGGGCTGGGGTTTGGCGGCTGCAATTGGTGCTGTGGCGGGTATGATGATTGCGCCGGTGGTGTTCCTCGACCCGAATATGATGCTTGGTATACTGCTTTATGGTTTTGCTGCGGCAATTGTTGGCGGAATCACAAGCCCGGGCGGTGCAGTTGCGGGCGGCTTTCTGGTCGGAATTATTGAAAATTTGGCGGGTACTTATATACCGGCCATTGGCAGTGAGCTGAAATTGACGGTCGCTCTTGTTTTGATCGTGACAGTTCTTTTATTCAAACCGAACGGACTATTCGGTAAATCCATTGTGACCAGGGTGTAACAGCATGACGACGGAAGTAGAAACAAATACTGACTCAAGATTGACTGTTGGCTCTAAGATCAACATTAAATGGGTTGGCGCCTTTATAATTTTGGGCGCATTACTGCCTTTCTTTGTAGAAGGCTATACATCCTTTCAGGCAACTTTGGTTATGATCTATGCGATCGCCATCCTTGGGTTGAACTTGTTGACAGGATTTAACGGCCAGTTTTCGCTAGGCCACAGTGCTTTTTATGCTATTGGCGCATATACAGCGGCAGTCCTTGTTTATCATTTGGATTGGCCTGTATATGTGACGATTCCAATTGGTGGAGTTGTCTGTTTCGTAGCAGGTTTCTTGTTTGGATTGCCAGCGCTCCGGCTTGAAGGGCTATATCTTGCGCTGGCGACTTTTGCGCTTGCAGTTGCCGTCCCGCAAATTTTGAAATCTTCTCATTTGGAAGAATTGACCGGGGGCGTCCAAGGGTTGGACGTCTTTCGTCCAGATGTTCCCGCTGTTCTACCTATTGATATGGATCAATGGTGGTATCTAATTACCTTCGGAATTATGCTACTAATGTTTTGGGTAGCTTGGAATCTAATCAATAGTCGGTCTGGCCGAGCGATGATGGCAATTCGGGACAATCCAATAGCGGCAGCGTCAATGGGTATTAATACGTCTTTGTACAAATCCCTGACATTTGGCGTAAGCGCGTTTTATACAGGGATTGCCGGTGCTCTAAGTGCTATCGTAATTGAATTTGTGGCGCCAGACAGCTTTACCTTCCAGCTTTCTATTCTGCTTTTTATCGGCCTGGTCGTGGGCGGAACAGGATCTATTTGGGGAGCAATATTCGGCGGATTGTTTATTCTGATGGTACCAAATATAGCTGAAGAAGTTTCCACAGGCCTTTCTTACGCCGTATTTGGCGTTATCCTTATATTGGTGATTTATGTTATGCCCTCAGGAATTGCGGGTTTTGTAAATATTCTGAGAGTTCGATTAAGGAAGATTTTTTGAACGATCAGCAGCGTGCGTGGAGTGCAACCGTATAGAAATACGGCAACTATAAACAGGAGGTACCAATGAATACCGGGAGAAAATTTACATTAGCCTTGGCAGCGGCAGCTGCATTTGGACTAGTGGCAGGATCAGCTGTTGCTGAAAAAGCCTATGGTCCGGGTGTCACTGACACCAACATTAAGCTAGGCAATACAAATCCATATAGTGGCCCAGCGGCGGCTTATGGAACGATCGGTAAATCGATCAGCGCCTATTTTGACAAAGTGAATAAGGAAGGCGGCGTCAATGGCCGAATGATTGAATTCATTTCACTTGATGACGGTTACAGCCCGCCAAAGACCAAGGAACAGACCCGTAAATTGGTGGAACAGGATGATGTTCTTCTGATTTTTCAGGGATTGGGAACACCGACTAATTCCGCTGTTCACAATTACATGAATAAAAAGAAGGTTCCTCAGTTGTTTGTGGCAACAGGCGCCACAAAATGGGGTGATCCAGAAAATTTCCCTTGGACCATGGGTTGGCAACCAAGCTACCAAACAGAAGGTAGATTGTTTGGCGCCTATATTATGGAAAATGTGAAAGATCCAAAAATTGGAATTCTCTATCAGAATGACGATTATGGTAAGGACTACGTAAAAGGTCTTAAAGACAAACTTGGTGATAAAGCAAGCGAATGGATCGTTGCAGAAGAAAGCTACGAAGTGACAGACCCGACAATTAGCTCGCAAATCATTAAATTGAAAAACAGCGGTGCAAATGTTTTCTATAATGTGTCCATTCCGAAATTCGCCGCGCAAGCAATCAAGAAAGTGCGAGAACTCGAATGGGATCCCGTCTTCCTGAACAACTCGGTTTCGAACTCTGTTGGCTCTGTATATAAACCAGCCGGTTTGGATAAGTCTAAGGGTATAATTTCACTGCAGTACTACCAAGATCCAACATCGCCAGATACGCAGAAAACTGAGGCGTATGCAAAATGGAAAGCCTGGATGGGAGAGTATTATCCAGAAGGTGACTTGCTGAATACGTTTAACGTATACGGCTACCTTGTAGCGCAAACAATGGTCCAGGTTCTGGAGCAAGCTGGCGACAACCTGACACGTGAAAATATCATGAAGGAAGCCGCAAACTTGAACATGGAAATTGATATGTTCTTGCCAGGTGTGAGCATTGAAACGAGCGCGACTGACTTCTACCCAATTGAGAAGATGATGCCAGTTCAGTTTAATGGCGAGCGCCTTGTTTCAATTGGAAAAGTTGTTTCCGCGAACTAGTATTTCTAACAATTCTCTGTAAAGAGAACAAAGAAAAGGCAAAGGAGATTATCCTTTGCCTTTTTTATTAACTTAAATTGACTTCTATTTGGTTGGGCTCAGGACAACGCGTCCCTTTACTTTCCCAGCTTGAAGGTCCATTAGCGCATTATGCGCTTCATCCAGAGGTCTGACCTCATAGGGTATCGGTGCAACTTTCCCGTCTTTCACCAATTCCATTAGTTCATGCATCTCTTCCAACGTACCGACGTAGGACCCCTGGATCGTTCGCATCATCAATGGCATCATGGCGAGGGATATGGGAAGGGAATCCCCGAATAAACCAACTGATACCAGATGCCCGCCTTTGCAAAGTCCGTTAATACCAAACTCTGTGGTTGCCGGCGCACCGACGAAATCGATCGCACCTTCGGCGCCACCGCCCGTCATTTCAATGAGTTTGGCAACAGCATCCGGATCACTGTTGTCAATTGTCTCATGTGCCCCTGATTGCCGGGCAATCGACCGTTTAGTCGCGTCAATATCGGCGACAATTATTTTTGCTTGTGTTACCGAAGAGGCGAAATGTACTGCAGACAAGCCAACGCCGCCGGCACCTATAATAACAAGGGACTGGTCTTCCCTGAGGTGCGCGAGTTTTTTTAACGCACTGTACGCCGTCAAACCTGAGCATGCATATGTGCAGGCGAGTTCTGTTGGGACGCCATCATAGGGGATAAGGTATTTTGCGTGCGGGGCAATGACTTCATCTGCATATCCGCCATTGTATCGCGTTCCAACCGTTTGTGGTGCCATACAAAGGAGTTCGTCACCGGCTTTACATACTGCGCATTCACGGCAGCCTATCCAGGGAAAGACTATTCTTTTATCGCCGATTTCAACATCTTCTGCGTCCGGGCCCAGGGCAATTACTTCACCGACCACTTCATGCCCCAACGTAAAGGGAAGCGTCATACGTTGCAGCAAATCCAGTTTTTGGCCTCCGCCTAAGTCAAAAAAACCTTCCCAAATATGTAAATCACTATGGCAGACACCACAGGCATCTACTTTAAGTAACACTTCCGTTCCTTGCGGTTCCGGAGTTGGATAATCCCTTGCTTCCAGCGGTTCTCCGAATTGGATGATTTGTTGGCTATGCATGAATATTCTCCCAAATAGTTATTGTTGATTGATGCGTTTTCGGAACATGCTTCAGCTTTTTACAAAGCGATCACGCAGTCGTCTCATTCCCTTTATCCAGCGATCATAATCCGCGGTTTTCCGTTGAATATAATTGAGGACTTCAGGGTGCGGTAAGATAAGAAACTCCTCCTTATCAATTGTATTGATAACGCATTCTGCGAGCTGTTCGGGCTCCAAAATGCCATCGACGCTGGCAACGGATCCGCCACCTCTCGTGGCCATGGCGGTCCTCACAGACTGCGGGCAGAGCACGGAGACGCCAACACCTTTATCACCGTAGCGTATAGCCAATGTCTCTGCAAAAGCCACGGCCGCATGCTTTGTAACGGAATAAGTGGATGAATCTATTTGCGACAGCAGGCCGGCAGCAGAGGCCGTATTGATAAGATAACCCTGGCCACGAGCAACCATTTTATCGACAACGGCACGCGCTGCATACACGTGAGCCATAACATGCAAATCCCAATTAAGTTGCCAGATTTCGTTATCCGCTTCCTCCCAGCCATAGCGGATAATACCTGCATTAGAGCAAAATATATCAATTGGACCGTGAGTTTCTTCTGCCATTTGCACCAGGTTTTGAATATCAGCTTCCCGCGTGGCGTCACAAACGACAGCCAATCCGTCAACTTCGTCTGCGACTTGCAGTAATTCCTTTTCCTGCACATCTGCCACTGTAATTCCAGCGGCCCCTTCGGCTCTAAATCGACGGGCGAGTTCACGACCGATTCCGCTCGCGCCCCCAGTGATGACAATATTTTTATCTTGAATTTTCATTATCCGGGTTATCCCTAATTTTTATTTTTTTGTACAAAACATGGTAGCGGCTTTTACTTATTCCTGCCAGAGATTACGAGCCATGAAAACAGACTTTAGAAGGACTGCATCATCTGACATGATTCCATCGACTTTAAGGTCGAGGAGACGGTTCATTTCTGACTGATCATTGATTGTCCAGACATGGACCTTTTGGCCCTGCTCATGTGCTCTTTCAATAAACGGCTTGTCAACAAGACGGACTTTCCAATGATGTGTGGGTACTTGTGCGCATTTAGCGGATGAATTTGCCGCCAATCTGGCTATGCCTGGGAGAGGTAAACTCGCCAAACGTAATTTTAATACCTCCAAAGGACCCATTGATGTGCAGACGGAGCCATTAAAGCTCTTTCGGATTTTGTTTAATCTTGCGCCGGAAAAAGAACCAATGCACACTCGATGTTCCGCTTTGCATTGTTTTACGATTTCGACAACCGCATGAACAGCAGTATCAGATTTTGGGTCAATATTTACCCGTAAACTTGGCCACGTATTAAGGATATCAACAAGTTGAGGAATGGGTTCACGCCCGGATACTCTCGCTTGTTTTATTTGCAACCAATCCAAGTTGGAAATCTTACCTTTGTCCTTTGTTACCCGATCCAGACGGTCGTCGTGAAAGGCGATGAGGACACCGTCTCGGGTGAGGTGCACGTCTGTTTCTATATAACGATAACCCAGTGCCACCGCCGCTTCAAAGGCTGCCATCGTGTTTTCCGGTTGGTCAGAAGATGCTCCTCGATGAGCGATCGCAATCGGACCGTCTGTATCTAGAAATATCGAGTTAGAATGGTTCATAATTCTCTTCTGTTCTTCCTTATTGAAACATTCCGGCTGAATCCATACTTATACGAAAAGAGTAATTTACAGGAGATAGTTCATGCGTACAAAGTTTATGATAATCCCGTTAGTCGCAGCAGCAACAATGTCATTTTCGGCACTTGCTTCGTCGACGCCGCCGGAAAATTCGATGGCGCTTTCTGATGTACTTCAATCGGTGGAACGGCAGTTCAGCCCGACTTATATTGATGAAGTGAGCTGGGATGATGATGGCTATTGGGAAGTTGAATATGTGGATCGAAATGGATCAAAAAGAGAAATAAAGATTGATCCGATTACCGGTGATATCCGCAAATAACTGCGGCTTTCAATCTTAAAAAGAAAGAATAGCTAAGATTGAAGACGGTTTGAATAGATATACCGCCCATCCCGCATTTCTGAAAAATAATTTTTTACAGCGGGATGGGAAACCGGTTTACCGCTGTCGTCATCCAGCAGATTTTGTTCGGAGACATAGGCCTCGTAGGTTGTTTGTTCATTTTCCGCAAATAGATGGTAAAAAGGCTGGTCTTTTTTAGGCCGGACATTTTCCGGAATTGATTCCCACCATTCATCGGTATTATTAAATGTTGGATCAACGTCATATATCACGCCACGAAACGGATAAATTCTGTGCTTCACGATCTGACCAATGGCAAATTTGGCGGCTTTCAATGTTTGATCCTTAAATGGGTACTCGGAAAATGACTCTCTATACCTATAGTAATGCACTTTACCGATGGGACAAGGTCAACAAGCAGGTTTATTCCAGTCTTATGTATATGTAAAATTAATAATATTAGGCGTTTCTCAAAGAATTCTGCTTTTCTTGTCGCCCCAATATTTGTCACGCAGTAGACGTTTATAGAGCTTTCCAGTTGGTAATCTGGGAAGCTGTTCCTCAAAATCGATTGATCGCGGGCACTTCTGGCGCGAAAGATTCTGTAAGCAGTATTCAATAAGTTCTTCTGCCAGTCCGTCGTTAGCGATAATATCTGGCATTACTTGGACGACAGCTTTTACCTCCTCACCGAAATCTTCGTTGGGCACCCCAAATACAGCGGCATCGGCGATCTTTGGATGCGTAATCAAAAGGTTTTCGCATTCCTGTGGATAGATATTTACGCCGCCGGAAACGATCATGAAAGTCGCACGATCTGTAAGGTACAAAAAACCGTCGCCATCTATATACCCAACGTCACCAACCGTACTCATGGTGCCGTCAGTCGACATTGATTCTTGAGTTCTATCCGGGTCATTGAAATATTCGAACTCTGAAGCTGTTTTGAACCAAACGGTACCGGGAACTCCTTTCGGGCTCGGGTTCATTTCATCGTCAAGGATATGCAAATCACCCAGCAGTACTTTACCGACGGAACCTTTATGGGCGAGCCATTCTTCGCTGTTACAAGCAGTAAACCCAAGCCCTTCGGTCGCGCCGTAATATTCGTGAATGATAGGACCCCACCAATCAATCATTTGTTCTTTTACCTGAATGGGGCAGGGAGCAGCCGCATGAATGGCTATTTCCAGAGAGGATAGACCTACGTTGTTCTTTACTTCATCGGGTAATTTCAGCATTCGAGAAAACATCGTTGGGACCAATTGACTATGTGTCACTTGATATTTTTCAATTAACGACAAGTATTGTTCCGGATCAAAATTCTCCATGACTATCGCCGTACCGCCAAACCGGATGCAGAAATTTACGGCGGCTTGCGGAGCAGAATGATAAAGCGGCGCTGGCGACAAATACACCATACCTTCGCGATATTGCCATAACGACTGGAGAAACTCATACAAGGGAATTTGTTGAGTGGGTGAATTGCCAACCGGCATCGGACGGAGAATTCCTTTTGGTTGGCCCGTAGTTCCCGAGGAATAAAGCATTGATAGCCCCAGCTGCTCATTCTCGCGAGGCTCGCTAGAAAATATATCGGTCGCGTCTTGCAAGTTCTTAAATATATCGTCACTTTCGCCGTCGACGACTATTGCCATTATTACATTGGGACAGAGTTTCAACGCTTCAGCGGCAACGTTCCGCTTTGCATCAGATGTAATTAGAATTTTCGACTCGCTGTTATTAATGATGTAAGCGAGTTCTTCTGCGGTTAGGTAAGAGTTGATACAGGTATAGTAGAGGCCTGAGCGTTCGCCAGCCCCGCAGGACTCAAAATAATAGGCATTATTCTCCATATAAATAGAATAATGATCCTCTAAAACAAGCCCTTGGTTTTCCAGCAGCCGGGCGAGTTTGTTAGCTCTCGCCTCATACGCTGCATAAGTAACCATTTCACCCGTATTCGCCATAATGAAAGCTGGCTTGTTCGGGTGTTTCTGCGCATGTCTTCCTGGATACATTTCCAGCCCTCTTTTCGAGTATTATTTTTTGTGAGTGAAGAATATGATCTCATAGAAGCGACTTCAACATGTTTATATGCTGTCTCAAGATTCTGGAGGTGGCCCGAACCGATTATCACCCTCAGTGCCTTTAGAAACATACCAAAAAAGAAGCAGAAAGAATCCGATTATCGGTATGAAAAATATAAGAATCCACCAACCAGATCTATCAATATCATGAAGGCGTCTCACGGCAACCGCCAAGTTAGGTAGAAGTATAGCTAAGGAAATAATTAGGCTGAGCGGTGTGCCAGTCGCGGTGTCTTCAGCAACATCAAATCCAAGCAGCGGGGCGATAACCATCGTATCAAGAAAGCCGGCGATAAACATGATGATAAACACCGCGAGAGCCCACCACCAATACTCCGGCCTCGCAGCTCGGCCAGAAAAATTTACGTAGTTTGAAAGTACAGATTTTACAGCACCGGCCATTCCCATAATGGTCACTCCTCAATATTCAGTTTTTGGTTGTATAATATTTCGAAATTATACTCACTACTTGCGGCATAAATCAACGAATGCCTGATCCTCATAAAAAGGAATTACCGGCATGGTCCTTTCTAAATTAGGGCATACTGCCTTCACTGCGCTCCGTAGAGATGTGAATTAATAATCTGACGTGGCGACCTCAATTACATTGACATCTCCGTCACTGCATAATTTGCGTATTGTGGGGTCTTTTATTGTGTCCGTTACGAAGGTGTCTACTTGGGTAAGTTTTCCGAGTTTGACTGAAGCGCGTCGTTCGTATTTTGTGGAGTCTGCTACCAAAATGACATGGCGTGCATTTGCGATAATCGCTTGGGCCACTTTAACTTCTCGGAAATCGTAATCAAGGAGTGATCCGTCGAGATCAATTGCGGAGGCGCCGATTACCGCATAGTCGACTTTGAACTGATTTATAAAATCAACTGCTGCTTCGCCAATTATACCACCGTCTGAACGGCGAACGACACCACCAGCGATGGCGACTTCAATCGATGGGTAGAGTCGCAGACTATTAGCGACATTGATGTTATTCGTGACGACCATGAGCCCTGAGTGATTTGTTAATGCTTGACCGACCGCCTCAGTAGTTGTGCCGATGTTGATAAACAGAGAGGCGTTGTTCGGGATGATTTTTGCGGTTGCCAGCCCAATTTTTCGCTTCTCATCTGCAGCAATCTGTCGTCTCGCTTCGTATTCTACATTTTCCTTTCCATCTGGATAAATTGCTCCGCCGTGGAAGCGAACAAGGACACGTCCGTTACAAAGACTGTTAAGATCCATTCGAATTGTTTGGGGAGTAATATCGAAATGTGTCGCCAGTTCGTCGACTAGGACTCTACCTTTTGCTTTCGCTATGTCGACGATCTCTGATTGCCGTTCACTCAAATACACGCACGTGCCTCCACCTGAATTCGTTTCTATATCAATTTAGGCATATTCGAAAATGAATGAAACAAAAAACGAAAATACCGATAAAAATAATACGCGTTAAACGACAATAATGGCTAGGTTACTTCTATTTAGCAGATAGTTTTTTTGCTATTTTCTCGTCTTTGTGACGGGTGGATAGGTATAAAAATCTTTTACCAGCGCCATTACTTAGTTTGTACCAAAATCGATAAAAAGGGTGCAGTAATTTCGTTACACCTGTAATTTTCGAACGCTTGTCAAAGCGATCGTCGCCGATGGTTGACGGGCCTACGAGATCGGGGGTGATGGGAGAAGGATGAATGAGAAAAGTATCGAGTTTTGTTTCCCACGCACGGCTGTGGATAATATCGACGGGCACCCAATTTTTCTGCATAAAACTTATTAGCGTTTTCGCCGCTTTTTGTGTCAATAGATAGGCATAGGCACCGCTTGGGGATGTTGGCACACGCACAATGGAATATTGATGTCTTAGCTTGACGAGTGGGCGAAACCCGATATCGAAAACTTTCCCATGCCCAACAAAACGGATGAGATCCCAAGGTAAACTGGTGTTATTAATATCCTCAAGGAGATCTTTAAGGTTGCCTTCGACAAAGACATCGTCTTCTAGAACGACAGCAGATGCTATATTTTCATCTACCATTTTCTCATAAATTTTCCGGTGAGACAGGGAACAGCCGATTTCACCGTGCCCAAGATCTTTCGCAAAATACCGCCGCCTCTTTTCTCCGTCATAGTCGGGTAAATTTGTTAAATCCAGGGCATATCCATCGACCGCATCAACAAAGACAGGCGAAATACCTACTTTACTTAGGCGCTTTGTCATGTCTGATCGACGATGTGTATCTTTGCGTCGGTTGATAACAAATACCGGCGGAAAAGTTTCTTTTACAGTGTCAGGCAAGTTTGTCTTTATCCCCTATATACAAGACATATTTGTAGGAAAAAAATGACATCTATACAAGAGGCAGGAATTTACTTCTTACGAAGCAATATCGATTTCTCGAATCTTTGAGGCTAACTGGTGAAGGTATTTATCCTTTACATCCATTTCTTCAAGATGTGCAATTGTATTCATGAGATAGTCACGGCAGGTTCCTAAGTGTCCTTCGCCTGTGGCAAGCAATTTTGCAGTGGTTTCCATATCCATTTTTTCAATGTACCTGGGATGTTGCCTGTTCATGATAAATGTTAATCCGGACACAGTTTTGTGCGGTAGTTTCATGCCAACTTCTTTGGCGTCGTAAGAACCGGTAATCATTTCGCGCATCCATAGAATTTCCGTCTCGCTCTCTATTTTTTTGGAGTCTATTCGAAAGGCGCGGCCATTACACGACCCGCCTCGATCAAGTGCTAACATCAAGCCTGGCTTATCTTTGCTACCGCGACCGATTAAAGACTGGAGACAAAATCTGCGACGATATCCGAAAAGGCGAGCGGGCTGGCATTCCACAAAATGAAATGCCGGGTTCCAAAGCAGTGATCCGTATCCGAATATCCAAAGATCCTTACCATGAGCGTGGCGGGCCAGAAACTCGTGCCTTGTCGCTTCGCGTTCATCATGGCTCAAGGCATGAAAGGGGCCGTGCCGACGTGCCTCACGGATAAATTCCTCCACTCTTTCACGGCTAAATTCTTCGCGGATCAGCATCTTCGTCACTTTACCTTGCAATTTATATCCCGATAGGCTCTAAAAATGAAAAGCGTGCATACAGGAATTAGGTTGAATAGAAGCAATGTTGAAGAATATTTTAAAAAATGTCCAGAGGCCAGATCTTGATTTCGCCAGTTTAAAAAAGCCGCGAAAGCCTAATAGCTATCTGATGTGCCCGCCAGATTATTGTCTTTACCCCGGGAAAGATATTAGCCCTGAATTCGAGATGCTGGCGCAAGATCTGGCTCGGGCGTTTGAAAAAATGGCGCTTGCCCAGGACAGAACCGAAAAACTAAGTGAAATCGACAAGCAGGGTGAAGTTCAAATGGATTTTGTGCAGTTTTCTGCACTAATTGGATATCCCGACACTATCACCGTCAGGTTTATTGACTTACCGGATGGAAAGTCATCATTGGCAATTTTTAGTCGCGCGCACTATGGGTACAGGGATTTCAACGTAAATGAAAATCGGATCAAAACCTGGGTGGCGAAGCTTCAATCGTCTCTTTAAGCAGAAATTTTGTGTGCTTTTAGCTCTTCATAATAGGGCATTTGAGCGGTCAGCAACATTTCCTGGTCGGCAGTCAGTTCCACTTCTTTCGCCAGATATGGTGCGAACCCAGTAGAGGCATCAACTGAGGCGTACCAATGTTGCGCCCAGACACCATCTTCATCGCGCCGCCCTACCGGCCAATCGAGCATTTTTGATTGCCAGGGAATATCGAGCAACTTACATAATTTTGGCAAAACCCGCTGAGGATTTTTCAGAATGTCTTCTGCTTCGATCACTATTGGAACTTTTCCCAATAATTTATGTAAGCTTTCAAAAATTTCCAACTGTCTTTTTATACCTATATCCTCTGTAGAAATCCGATCCCATTTCGCGGCATAAGAAGCAATCACCAGGCGCGGATCTCTTATGAGAAAACAATTCTTGTGGGACAAGAAATTTTCAAAATCTATTTCCGGCAATATGTGGTGCGTCATATGCTTAATATAAAGCAGGTCTGTCCTTGGTTCGGATGATCCGTTCAATTCGGTTATAACCTCTTGCCAAGAACTGGATTGGCTTGCGACGATGGCATCGCGCATGGGGTGTTGTAATCCGGTTTCTGTGAGGTAATAAGCGTAGAACGGTTCATCAACGCCGCGACAATCTGTTCGGTTCCCAAAGGAACGCATCATTGCCGTGGATATATTTCTCGGGCCCGACCACATGGATATTCGGGTAGTTTTGTCCGCTGTACTCATCAATTACAATCTCGTTGACTTTTATCTGTGTTGCAGCGGACAAATTTCAGTGACTATAGACCTAAAATAAGTTTCGCCATGATATTCCGCTGAATCTCATTGGAGCCGCCGTAAATGGACACTTTCCTTGCATTGAAATAGCGAGGGGCAACTCCGCTTGCATAATCTTCACCAATTGGCTCTTCATTTTGCCCAGGATAAAGAGGTGTGAAGGGTGTTGAATACGTGCCGACAGCTTCTAACGCCAGGGCGACTACTTCTTGATACAAATCAGTACCACGGCATTTCAGCAACGAAGATTCAGGGCCCATATTCTGACCGGAAGACAATTTGCTCAAAATACGAAGTTCCGTCATTTCAAGGGATTGAATAGCGACTTCAAGTTTTGCAAGTTTCGCAACAAAAGCAGGGTTTCGGATCATGGGCTCTTCGCCGTCGATTTCTTTGGCTGCAATTGTGCGGATTTTTCCGATACCGCGTTTTAGTCGGCCGGCATAGGCGCTTCCGCGTTCGAATTCAAGAAGGTATTTGGCGTAGGTCCAGCCCTTGTTCACATCGCCAATCAAATTTTCTTTTGGGACTTTCACATCATTGAAGAATACTTGATTAACTTCCTGCGCTCCCGTTACAGGCAAATCAAGGGTTTGAATAGGGTCAACACTGACACCTTCCGATTTCATATCTATCAGTAGAAATGAAATGCCTTCTTGTCTTTTGCCTTCGGTAGACGTCCGTACGAGGCAGAAAATCCAATCGGCATATTGTGCTAGTGTGGTCCAGATTTTTGAGCCATTGCAAAGGAAATGATCGCCTTTGTCTTCTGCCTTCATTTGCAAGCTGGCGAGGTCGGAACCGGAGCCCGGTTCAGAATATCCCTGACACCACCAGACGTTCGTTTCCAGCATATCTGGCAAGAACCGCTTTTTCTGTTCTTCATTGCCAAATTTCATGATCACTGGCGCGCACATACTTGGTCCAAAAGGTAAAACACCTGGCGCATTGGCGTTTGCCATCTCTGTTTGGAAGATATATTTTTGTGTGGCTGTCCAGCCGGGACCTCCGTACTCTACAGGCCAATCCGGGGCGAGCCAGCCTTTTCTAGCCAGTGCTTTTTGCCACCTGACATGATCATCTTTTGGCAGATAGCTGTTCCGATTCTCTGCCATTTTTGTTTTTAGATCATCGTCAAATTCATCTTCCAGAAACTGGGTGACTTCGTCTCGAAAAGCGTTGTCTTCAGCGGTGAATGAAAGGTCCATGGGTTCTCTCTGTTTTATTTTTTTTCATTGGCGCGTTGTTCACGTAAATTGTAACATCATATATAGGGCAGTTTGCAAGATCGTTTTAACAAAAGATGCCACGGGATAAAAAAAATGAAAAAAACCGTCAAACAACTCGTCGAAGACGCGAATAGCCAGATAGAAACATTGTCAATCGACGAAGCTCTTGGCCTTCATGGTAAAGAAGGTGTGACGTTTGTAGATATTCGTGACATCCGGGAATTGGAGCGTGAGGGACAAGTTCCAGGAGCCGTCCACGCGCCACGCGGTATGTTGGAGTTCTGGGTGGATCCGGAAAGCCCGTATCACAGGGATTTGTTTGCGAGTGGAAACCGTTTCGTATTTTTCTGTGCGGCAGGTTGGCGGTCTGCATTGGCGACACGCGCTGTGCAGGATATGGGTCTTGAGAATGTATGCCATATTGAGGGCGGATTTGGTGCCTGGAAAGAAGCCGAAGGGGCTATTGAAGAACGGAAGCCGCGCGGTCAATAGAGAGGGGCCTCGGGCGCGTCATCTTGGCGTTCGCTTTTCTCAAAAAATTCAGGAATGAGTAGATAGGCGGCGGTGAAGAAACAGATCGCCCCGCCGAAAGTACCTGAGTCCGCCAACCATGGGATGTTGAGCAGATTGCCAGGTGACATAAAACTAACTACGGCCGATATCATGAATAGGATTGAGCCAGTCATATTTATCGCAACAATCCACCAAGACAATTGTCTGAGTTTGAAGGAGAAGGTGGCGTGGGAGAATTCCATAACGGCGAATTGGCTAGCTAGCAAAAAGCAAATGGAGCCTAAAAAATTGGGCACCCAGACGACAGCATCGTAAGTTTTCATGTTCAAACCATCGATCAACGCATCTCCCGTGTTAAAATTGAAGAAAATTGTTCCAACGAGCTGTATTGCAGAAGAAAGATAACCTAGATCCCGGCTTCGCCATCCCCAGAATTTTGTTTTTGATCTTCTTGAAAATTGCGTAGCAAAACCATTGGTCGTTAAAGGATTATTGATTGCTTGCATCCATTGTAAGTAGGCGGCGCTTGTGAAAAAAATTGATCCCAAAAAATAAACGAATCCGATCCATCTTCTGACGTCCGGATTGGTGTCCGCTAAATTTGGCCAAAGGGACATTGCGCTTGCGAAAGCAAAATGGGCGGCACCGATCATAAAAAGAATAGCAATCCACCAGCTCAGGTGTGAAACTGCCCAAACTCGAGACCAATGATGTTTTATATTTTTTATAGCCTCTTGTGGAGCATGGCTTTGGGCATGAAAAATCGGTGGCATTAGTGTTTTACGTCGACGACGGGACGTCTGGTGCAAAAAGCCCGAGGCGGGATGTTTTTGTACAATCCAGGTTGTAAACGGTCCCGGACCCCCCGTTTTTATTTTCGACTTATGCCATTGGTCTGTCATCAGTCGAACTCAGTGATGATGCCCGGTCGCTTCTTTGGCGGTCAGTGAGACACTTACCGGATGCTTGGAAAGTTTCTCGAGTGCTGCTTTCATGTCATCCACAAGGAGATCTGCAAGATCTCGGCTCACTCCATGCCGTACCAATATTCTTTGTATGGCCAATTCTTCCATATTTGAAGGGAGGGCATAAGCAGGAACCTGCCAACCTCTAGTCCTAAGCAGGTCAGCGAAATCAAAGAGGTTCCAATTGACGTCGCTTTCCCGTTTTAATCGCCAACAGAGCCCCGGAATGCCACCTTTGCCATCGTAAATTATCTCGAATGGGCCAAGCGTACTGATTTCAGCGGCGAGATGAGCCGCAACGTCGTAACACGCATCATGAATTTTACGATACCCCTCTTTTCCGAGTCTCAGAAAGTTATAGTACTGACAGGCGACTTCGCCGCCGGGGCGTGAAAAGTTCAAGGCAAAGGTCGGCATATTGCCGCCCAAATAATTAACATCGAATATAAGGTCTTTTGGGAGGTTCTGAGCCTCTCGCCAAATTACCCAACCGACTCCCAGAGGAGCCAGACCAAATTTGTGACCTGATGCGTTAATTGATTTTACCCTTGGCAGCCTGAAATCCCATACAAGTTCCGGATCACAAAACGGAGCGAGGAAACCGCCGCTCGCACCGTCCACATGAATGGGGATGTCCAGGCCCGTGCGCGCTTGTAAATCGTCTAGAGCGGCTGCAACGTCGGCGACCGGCTCGTACTGACACGTAAAAGTTACGCCTAATGTCGGGACAACGCCGATGGTATTTTCGTCACATCTTTTAAGAACTTCCTCGGCCGTCATTAACAGGCGGCCCTCCTCCATTGGTATTTCCCGGAGTTCTATATCCCAATATCGTGCAAACTTGTGCCAGCATACCTGTACAGGTCCGGTTACGAGGTTGGGGCGATCTGTCGGCTTTCCTTGCGCTTTGCGTTTGTCACGCCAGTTCCACTTCATAGCCATACCACCGAGCATAGCTGCTTCACTTGATCCCGTGGTTGAGCAGCCAACAGTATCTGCAGAAACCGGTGAATTCCATAAGTCTGCGAGCATGTGAACGCAACGGGCTTCAAGCTCGGCTGATTGCGGATATTCGTCCTTGTCGATCATATTCTTACCAATGCACTCATCCATCAGATCATGGACTTGCGGTTCAACCCAGGTTTGGCAAAAAGTCGCTAGATTTTGTCGGGAATTTCCGTCAAGGAGAAGCTCATCGTGTATAACTTGATAAACCTGTTGAGGATCATTCTCTTCGTCCGGCATACGATATTTGGGCACCGAGCGTGGTAGAGTTGACGACGCATATATGTCGTCAAAAAGATTAGCTCGGATATCGTTTTTCGAATGAACCGCCATTAAAATCTCCTGTTACTAGTCGAGCAAGAAAAAAGGGTAGCAGATGCTACCCTTAATCTTGGCTCTAGTTAATACTATTTCTTTTTGCCAAATAAACTTCCTGCAGCATCCAGAAGTCCTTTTACAGCCTCTTCATCACCGCTTTTTGCTCTTTTGAGAGCATCTTTAATTCCGTCGCCCGATCCCTTCGTGCCATCAATGAGGTCTTTAACGCCGTCAGGGCTTGTTAAGTTCTTGAGAACGCCTTCGAGGTCTGGAGCGAATTTAAGATTATCCCAAGATCCTGAAACATTAATAGGGATAGCAAGGCCCGATTTTTCGGCGCCGCCTTGGCCTTCCGACGTCGCCACTAGTTTTGGCTCAATGCGGTAATTCAATGTTTTTGGCGGCAGTTCGACGGTGCCAGCGCCAGAAAGACGAATGAAAGGATTGAGCATTGTTAGATCATTGTTGGTCAAAATTCCGTTTTTTATATCAAACGTGCCCGATAACTCGGCAAAGTCTGTTTTCTGAGATTCTTTGCTATCTGTGAAGGCGGTCGCCACATTGCGAGCCATGGCCGCCAAGTTTACGCCAGAAATCGAACCATCCTCAAACAAAATTTGACCTTCTCCGTTCAAAGCACTGACCATATCTGCTTGTGATTTACCTGTGGTGGTTGTGTCGACCTGGACAAGGCCTTTGCCAGAAAGTTTCTTGAAATCAGCGGCGTCGGTTAGAAGAGGCTCAAGCTGGACATTTTCAATGGTAAAAGAGTTTGATATTTTTAGAGTTGGATTTGTTGCATCGACGCGGATGTTTCCTCTGCCGCTTCCGTCATATAAATTCAGCTCATTTAAATCAACATCCAAAATTCCGTTCTTAAGCGTTGTTGCCAGCGCACTGCTGCCGATCTTGATATTATTGACGAGAATTTCTTGAACAGAAAAATCGAACTTAGCATTCAGATTATTGAGGCCTTCAAGATCGATCGGAGTGGAATCCCATTTCTCACCAGAAGTGGCTGCAGATTGTTGTTGTTGAGAAGGTGCCGATTTTTCTTGGCTTTCAGTAGCCAAATAAGGATTGAGATTTAATGTCTCCAATGCCAATTTACCAATTATCTCGGGAACTGCGCCGCCCAGATCTACGGAAAAATCCCCTACGCCATTTATTTTGTCAAACACAATTGTTGCGTTGGTGAAACTGTATTTAGATATATTTACACCAACTTTTCCGCTGATACTCAGAGGCCCAAACCCATCTCCTTCGGCTTCAATAGGTTGGCCTACCCAAGCTGCAAGTTGTCGAACTGAAGGAATGTCTAGAACAGTATCGCCACCTAAGACGAGCGGATCTAGCGTCGTCACCGCTCCGTCATACTTGAGGCTAATATTTTTAGATGACAGGTTGAAATTTGTTGTTGTATCGCGATTTTCAAGAATCGCCCGGAGGGCGCCAACTTTTACGTCGATATCCGTTTTCTCTTGGTTCCAGGTAGCGTTTCCTTTTGCCTCGAAAGGTTCGTCTAATCCGGCGAGTAAAATATCTAGATTTACGTCATTTAACTCGATTTTTGTATCAGACTTTTGATCCACGTAGCTGACGGAACCATCAACGACGCGAACGTCACCGAGATTTAGATCGGAAATGCCAAGATCTATGGATCCTGAACCTGAGTCGGTCTCCGTAGTAACGGCTTTCGTATTTTCTTTTGTTTGTGTTGTATCAAAAACCCAATTGGCTTTGCCGTCTTTATCAATCTCCAGATTGATCACAGGTTTCGTCAGTACAAATTCATCTACCTGTATTTTGCCGCTCAAGAGCGGCAATAGATCGAGTTCGAGAACGAGACTGTCAATTGTGGCCATCTTCGCTGACATTGCGGCGTCAGCGTTACTAAAAGAGACATCGGAGGCTTTAACGCCGAGCGTGGGAAAAATGGACAGGCTAAAATCACCGTCGATAGCCAGTTCCCGGCCAGTGGCTTCATTTGCAGCTGTTATTAATTCTTGCTTAACGCGGTCAATTGGGACAACAAAAGGTAATGCAATAGCTGCGGCTATGACAATAACCACAAGCAATACAAGGACAATAATAGCTTTTTTCATAGCAGATCTTCCTGTCTCTTCCATTTGAACGTTAGGCTTCAATGGAATAATGCCATATATTTTGGTATATTACAGGAAAAGTTAGACTAATTATGTGTCACAATTTAGCCGTTATAATTGATAGAATGGTGCTTCCTTTCGTGCTGTTGACTCTTAACTCGCTGGAACTCGTATGAAGTGGCTTGTAGTTGCAATCATTCTAATCCTTATACAGGGTAATGAAAGTCCGGTTAAGGCGGCGGAAGTAGATGTCCAGCTTGTTTTGGCAATAGACGTTTCATCTAGCGTAAGCTGGGATGAGTACGGATTGCAGATGCAAGGAGTTGCGTCTGCATTTCGAGATGAACTAGTTGTTGAGGCTATACAATCCGGGCCAACAGGACGCGTAAGTGTCGCGGTAACTCAGTGGGCGGGCCTTGGGCAACAGCAAACTGTATTGTCTTGGCGTGTTATTTCTGGTCCGGAAGAAGCAGCGGCTCTTGCAGATGATCTTAGCTTGATATCCCGAGCATTTCCTTATGGCGGCACTGCCATAGCTGAAGCTTTAGATCATGCTTATGCGCTTTTTTCCAGAGATGTAAATATTTCGCGACGGCAAGTAATAGATATTTCCGGCGACGGCAAAGTTTCAATAGGACCGTCACCCGATGCTGCGCGGAACAGGATTGTGAATAAAGGTGTAATAATTAACGGTTTGCCCATTTTGGATAGTGCAAAGGACCTAGAAACTTATTATCAGGACCATGTGATCGGCGGATTGGGAGCCTTTACCGAGATTGCAGATTCTTTTGAGGATTTTTCCAGAGCAATTTCTGAAAAACTTGCCCGTGAAATCCGAAGCACTTGGCAGGGAGTGTGATTGCTGAAATACACCCCGCTGATGATTATCCCGGACGATTTAGGGCAAACGTATTTTCGACATAGCAATAATCCATATATCCTAGTCGCGCTAACGGTTGGTATTTTGACATATCCACCATACCGTCTGTAATGACGTCATCACTGATGTGGATACCAACGACCTGTCCCAGCAACATATTATTTTTATGGTTGGGGTCGTTCGTCGGTAACTCAATTGTTTGCCAATAGACGCATTCTAAGTGAGCGGCACATTCTTTAACGCGTGGTGGTTTAACGAGTACCGATGGCGTGGGTGTAAGCCCTGCCAATTCAAATTCATCTACAGCACGCGGCGCCATTGCCGACGTTGCGTTCATACTGTCCCGAATATCATAGGTCACCATGTTGCAGACAAACTCTTTGGTTTTTTCAATATTGTGCAGAGTATCTTTTGCACCGCCTTCGGAATGGGTGCCATTTATTCCCATAGCAACTATTGGCGGATTTTCTGCCATCGCGTTGAAAAAACTAAAAGGAGCCAGGTTCAAACCTCCGGCGTCGTCTAGGCTGCTAATCCATCCGATAGGTCTGGGCGCAATTATAGCTTTCAATGGCCCGTGTTTCAGTCCATGCGGCTCGGATGGTTTATAAAACATACAGTCTCTCCAACAATTACATTTATGCGCGCCAGCTATTTCTCTGGAACCTATCGCGGCAAACTCACGGAGGCAAGCGGCTAATTAATTCTTTATTTGTCCGCAGGCTTATGATAAATCGGCTGAATGGCATATGAATGGATCATACGACGACGACGAGCCGACGCTAGTTAATGCGCCGCCGCTTGTTATTGCCTAATCTTCCTTAAACGAATTATTCGTGACGGTTCAGGCGCTCCGAGAGGCCTACTTCCCAGACAGTTTGGAAATTGGAAAATCGTCATGCCACAATTAATTCACGAACGGCCAGAAGACGCCGCACTTATAGAGCCATTATTGGAAAAATGTTTCGGTCCGGAGCGGTTTAAAAAAACTGCTTACAAGTTACGGGAGAAACTTGAACCAATACCGGAGCTGAGTTTTGTTGTCAGAGAAAACGAAAAACTTTTAGCGACCATTCGCTATTGGCCTCTAAAAATTGGGGAAAATTCCGAAGCCTTACTGCTTGGACCAATTGCCGTCGACCCGGAACGGCAGGGAGAAGGGCTAGGAGTATCCCTAATTCGGAAAAGCCTTCAGGTGGCACAGGATCTGGGTTATCAGGTAGTTTTACTGGTTGGTGATCCGGAATATTACGAACAGTTTGGTTTTGTCAGCGCGACGAAATGCAATCTCTCATTGCCGGGTCCTGTGGAAGATCGGCGGTTTTTGGTCAAGGAATTAAGAACAGGTTCATTGTCAGGAATTTCGGGACCCGTTGCAGGCGGCAATATAGGCCGAAAATCAGCAGGTTGGATTGCATCTCCGCAAGAAACAACAACTGAAATCGAAAAATTAACGGCCTTCGCGCCACCATCCGAGGCATAAAAATGCGATCGCTAAAATTAGCCCAAGAATTGGCGGTAACAATGCCTGTCGCTTGTAACCGATCACTTCGAAATTCTCATTTGATCTGAGGCCCATCCAAAATGTTGAGGCCTGGTTATTTTTAGGTTTTGTTCTCCGAAAATCTGGCAATCCTTGTTCATTCAACCAACGGACACCGCCTCCGGTAGTCTTCGCGACAGGTAAAACTTTGTCGGCTGTTGCTCGTAAATCATGCAGCTCTTTAGGATTAAGAACACCTACCGCAACGAGGGATTTTTTGTCGTTATGCTGCAAAGTATAGAGACCACTGGTGGTAATTGGCGTCGTTCCTATTTGACTTCCGGAACCGCTTGGCGAGAGTGCGACGGTGGAACTTTCCCCGTTGGGGTCGGTAACGGTAATGATGGCTGGGGTTTCTTCCAAAGATTGGCGGTGCAGGACGAGAAGATCGCCCTTCACTGTTGCTGATAATTGCTCTTCTTCAAGTTCTGGTTCTTTCATTAGCCAATGGGAAACACGTCGTAGCAATTCGGATTGCGGTCCACCACCTTCAAATCCGCGACCCCACAACCAAGCGTGATCAGAAAGAAGCTGTGCCACCCGGCCATTCAATCGCTTTTCGAGTATTAACAGGGGTTGATCATCAGGACCGGTCATGAGTGTTTGGCCGGCAAGAGCTTCAGCTTCGATCATGCGGAACCACCGTCCCCATTCGGGGCTATTTTCTTCGTCGCTTTTCAACAGACCTGTAACAGGGTGTCTCTTTCCAATATCACTAATAGCAGGTACGTAACCCTCGTTGAAAACGTACCCGGTTGGCCTTCCGGGCAATACTTCAGATAGGGGGGTCCTGTATAAGCTTAACGGCGTTGCAAATGCAGGGCCGGCGGCCTCTAGCAGTGCGCCGCCTTCCTCAACATAACGTGAAATATTTCGGAGGTAAGTAGAGGGAAGTACACCTCGACGTCTGTACCGATCAAAGATTATCAAATCAAAATCGTTTAACTTTTTCTCAAACAGGTCTCTAATCGGAAATGGAATGAGGGATAATTCAGTTATTGGCGTGCCGTCTTGTTTTTCCGGCGGCCGTAATATCGTAAAATGGACAAGATCGACCGATGGGTCAGATTTTAGAATATTGCGCCAACCACGCTCACCCATATGTGGTTCACCGGAAACCAGCAAGACCTGCAGCCTATCCCGTACACCGTTGATCGTGACATATGCCGTATTGTTTTTCTCAGTAAGCTCACCGTCCAATGGATCCACTGTTATCTCAACAAAATTCGCCCCTCCATGTGGTAACGACAGTTCGATTTCGACGTCTTCTCCGATTTGAGCCGGTTCGCTTTGTATAAGCTCCCCGTCCAGCTTGACCGAAAGCTTCGCCGCAGCAATAGGACCTTTAACGCCAAAATCTTCCGTTTTTACGACAAGCGTGATTGGCTGATTAACGATGCCAAAGGCCGGCGCTTTAACAAGCCGCAATACGCGGTCTTTCTCGCCTTTGCTACCGGATAGCAAAAAGTGAATAGGCCCTTCTGACGTAGAAACATTTTCAAGGTTCGGGATATCGTGAATTTGCCCGTCGGTGATCATAATAGTTGCGGCAATACGATCCGGAGCAATATTTTTTAACGCGTCGTGACGTGAGGAGAAAAGAAGCGAACCATCCGCGTCCCCCGTTTTTGAAGATACTTTATTTTTAACGACAAGTGTTTCAACTTGGAGATCATCAAAGGTTTCAAGCCGATTTTTTAAATTTGTATAGGTATTCGTGGTGATCTCTTGCCGTTGGTCTATGCGTTGACTATCGCTCTCGTCGACAATTATAAGAGCAACGTCATCAAGGTAATTTCTCTTCTCGGCCAACAATACAGGATTTGCCAGCATAAGGAGAAGAAGCGTGAGGAGACCGGCTCGCCAAATAGATCCGCGTGCATTGCGCCAAACCCCCAATGCTAGGACAACGGCCGATAAAATTGTCAATCCGACCAACCATTCGAGAGGAACTTGCGGATTGAAATCAAGACTATAGGCAAGGCTTGCTTGCATCACTGGCCCAGCCTTTCCAATATTGCCGGTACATGTACCTGATCCGCCTTGTAATTGCCGGTCAGCGTATACATCGCTAAATTAATGCCGAACCGGAAGGCCATCTCGCGTTGTCGCTCATCGCCGGAAGCAACTGCGGCTAATGGATTTCCGTCGTCGCTGATTGCCCATGCGGCCGCCCAATCGTTGCTTCCAATGAGCACTGACGCAACACCATCGTTGCCTTGCTTATCCGCCGTATCTTCCACCCATAATTCTCCGTTAAGATATCTTCCCGGAAAATTTTGCATCAAATAGAAAGATCGCGTTAAAACGTGATCTACTGGAACTGGCTGTAGACGAGGTATATCTAGTTTCGCCAGAAGTTGACGCAATCTGATATTCTCCGGACTGTTAAATAGATCAGCGCCAAAACCTCCAACGGAATTTTGATTGCGTGTATCAAACAGGACAGTTCCACCGCCTCTTAAATAATCGTTGAGTTTGGAAAGAGCGGAGTTGGAAAGTAATGGGAAGTCGCTAGTCACGGGCCAATAAATAAACGGATAGAAAACCAAGTCATCTTGCTCGATATCAAGAGGTAACGGCGTTTTGGCTTCGACAGATGTGCGCCGTCGAAGTTCAGCAGCAAGTCCAGTCAGTCCGGCTCTACTCATTGCATCAATTTTCGCATTATTTGTAAGAACGTAACCAAGCCGCGTATCCAATGTTGCCGCCAGAACTTTTTCTTCTGCTGTCATATTGGTTTCCTGGGCGATACTTTTCTGGATATTTCCGAAAATACTCGCGCTTATCGCGAATAAAATAAAAACAGACGTTGCAATCGGGCGTCGGCCCGGGAGCTTCCCTTGCAAATACAGAGAAATTATCTGATCGACCAAGACTAGAAAAATGGCGAAGAGCAATAATGGCGTTGATAGATCGACAATCTCTTCACTATCAAAGGGCTTAACTTCCGCGCTAAATTTAGTAGGGTCAATTACCAGATAGGTTGCTTTTTCCTGCCCGACGTTCACAGCTATTTTGTAATTCTCGTCGCCATAGAATCCTGGCGGATGATCAGCATCCAAGCGCAATTTTTTTGCGGAACTCGTATCTAACGGTTCTGCTGTGCCAATGTCCAAACTTAGACCACCGAATCCATTCAGGAGTTGAAAAGGCGGCAAATTTCTATTTTGAGTAATATTCACTGTTGTGAACTGGCCTAAATTTCCGATTTCTCTGAGCATTTCGACAAATAATCCGGAGATTGCGAGATCTGACCAATCCGGCGTAGCCGTAATGTGAAACAATACAAGCCACCCCATACCGCGTTTTTGCGCCGTAACTAGAGGCGTTCCGTCTTCAAGCTGCGCCCATGTTCTGTCAAGAAGGTCTGAGGAAGGGTTCGCCAGAACTTGTTTCATGACTTTGATGTCATCTGGTATTTCAAGTGTTTTAAATGGACTATGATCCGGTATCTTGCCGAGCTGCGCGGGTTTAGCCCAGGACATAGCCCCTGACAAATTTCGATTTCCAGATCTTAATTCAACAGGGATTAACGTCGTTTCAGCATTCGCAAGTTTTGGGCCAGCAAAGCGGATGAGAACGCCGCCTTTATCAATCCAAGGTTCTATTGACCTCTCAATGCTTTCCGATAGGTTTCCGGTGTCACCGAGAGCAATCATTGAAACGTCTTTTTCGATCAACTCCTCCAGGGGCATTTTATCAATATCGAAATAGGGAATGAGGGCTTGTGTAAGATAATGGTTTTCTGTCAATAAGGGCTGATCAACTGAGCTGAGGGTGGCGCTGACAAGTCCAATTTGACGGCGGTGCCATCTGTGATCCAAAAGAAAAACGGAACCGGCATTATCTGCATCCCTAATCTCAATTCGACTAATGTCGTTTCGAATATCATTCGGTATATTTAAGGTAACAAAAGTGCCGCCCGCCTGAAAATCCGTTGCTATCGGCTCGGAAGCGAGGATTTTTCCATCTAGTGTTTGCGCCGATAAAGTGCCGTTAAATACTTGAGGGCCATTCGTTGACAAAAGCGGAATTTCCATTGTTTCACCGGATATTTTTGGTGTCCCAATAATAGGAGGTCGCTGAATGGCATCTTGCTGAAATATTGTAAGCGGGCCGATTGCCGTAAGCGCTGTAAAAAACTCTGTGAGGCCTGCCTCATCTTTACCCTGCATAATACCACTGGATAACCAAATAAACTCAGGATCCTCCAAAGAATTTAGTTGTGGAATTAAACCAAGGAGCTGGCTTCGGTTTGAGGGCCAGGATTTGGGGAGAATGGAAAAAGAAATTCCTAAGGCTTCTTTTTCTGACAAAGGCCTAAGTGTTGGTTCGACTCCTTTGGCAGGTTGTGAAGTCGTCACAACATATATTTGACGCTGCTGTCGGCTGACATCATTTACAAGCAAGTTGAAGGTCGATTTAATTTCTGTCCAGTTATTTGCTGCACTCCAGCCATCATCAACAATGAAAACGGCGGGGCCATTTCTGTCATGATGTTCTGGCAGGTTTATGAATGGACTGGCAATGGCGAAAATAATCAGCGCGGTAATTAGTAATCTGAGGAGAAGTAGCCACCAGGGAGTCGTTGCTGAACTTTGTTCTTCTTTTTTCAACTGATAAAGAAATTGAATGGCAGGAAAAGTTATTGTTTTCGGCTTTGGTGGCACCAATCGCAACAACCACCAAATAACCGGCAGTGCCAGCAATGCCGTTAAAACCCAAGGGAATAGAAAAGAAAAGGAACTCATAATTGCCAATACATTACACTCCTTTTACCAAGAGAGCTGCGTACATCTGGCCTAGGGCATCGCTGGAGGATTCGTCGGTACGATGAAATAAATACTCCCATGAGACGTTATTTGCGAGATCGAATATTTTGCGTTTATGCTCCCGAAAGACATCTTGATAGTCTGATCTTAGGACTTCCACTCTTCCAAAAGTTAGGCTTTCTTCGTCGTGCATGCCTTCAAACCTGGTGCGGCCGGAAAACGGCAGATCGACCTCGGCCGGGTCTGCGATATGCAATACGATACCATTACACCCCAAATCAACGAAGGCCTGCAACGTGTTCTTAAGGTCTTCCGGCGGTGTGAGGAAATCGCTAATAAGAACAATTGTCGCCTTTTGTGGAAGCTTAATGCTTTTGGCCAATGTTTTGAGGGGTATTGCTTGACCGCTTTCGAGGCCGGCAGCAAATGCGTTGAAAACCGTTGGTCCCGTCACGGCCTTTTCTGAAATGCCAAGCGATCCATATTTTTCTCCGCCCTTGGTAAGTAACAAGGCGAGGGCCAGCGTGAGGACTTTTGCACGGAACTGTTTTGTGTTAATTTGCGCTGTTGAAGAGTAATTCATCGTCACCGAACTATCACTCCAAAACCAAACGCTTTCAGATGTTTCTTGCTCTTTTTGTCGGATGAATAAATGCTCGCGCTTAGCACTTTGACGCCAGTCGATTTTGGACGCCGCATCATCTGGACCATATTGTTTAAACTGCCAGAAATCTTCTCCCGTGCCGGTACGGCGACGGCCATGGACACCTAAATCATAGGCGTTGGCCAAATGCTCCGCCGCAAGGATCAAGGCAGGGAGAGTTTCGGCAAGTTTCTCTGCTTCCGCTTTTTCATCTGGCTTTAGATTGGAAAAACGAGAAGGCCTCAACATTCCTTATTCCAATGTTGATGTCAGAGAGTTTATGACGTCATCCATTCCAATATTTTCAGCTCTTGCCGCGTATGATAGAGCCATTCTGTGCTGTAATACAGGTTTTGCCAGCATGACAATGTCATCAATTGAGGGGCTTAATCGGTTCTCTAGTAACGCACGAGCCCGGGCAGCAAGTACAAGTGCCTGGCTTGCCCGCGGGCCTGGGCCCCACGATACATATTTGGCGACAAGATCATTGTCGGTTGTATCTGGACGACCGTTTCGTACGAGCTTTAATATTGCTTCTATCACTTTATCGCTAACTGGTATTTCACGGACCAGATGCTGGGCGTCTTTGAGTTCCTCCGGCGACATTATCTGCGAGGGTGCAACGTCTTCATTTCCGGTCGTTTCCAACAGGATCCGCCGCTCCGTATCCTTACTAGGATAGTCAATATTAATTTGCATTAGGAACCGATCCAGTTGTGCTTCCGGAAGCGGATAGGTTCCTTCTTGTTCTATGGGATTTTGTGTTGCAAGCACATGGAAGGGGACTGGCAGGGGGTAGGTTTCTCCGGCGATTGTGACGGTTTCCTCTTGCATGGCTTGCAACAGGGCGGATTGCGTTCGCGGGCTCGAGCGGTTTATTTCATCGGCCATTAGAAGTTGTGCAAAAATGGGACCTTTTAGAAATTTGAAATATCGTTCGCCACTTTCAGATGTTTCCAGAATTTCCGAACCAAGAATATCTGCTGGCATTAAATCGGGTGTGAACTGAATACGCCGATCATCCAGGCCCAAGACACCGCCCAGAGTCTCAACCAAACGAGTTTTTGCGAGGCCCGGTACGCCAATTAATAATGCATGTCCACGTGCGAGCAAAGTAACGAGTGCGAGTTCGACAACTTGTTCTTGTCCGAAAATATACTCACCTATGCCTGATTTGAGGCCATTCAGTTTTCCGGAAAGATCATTGACCCTCTCCAGTATTTGTTGATCCGATTTAAATGTGGTTGTCATGCTACTATGTCGATCCAATCGTAAACCGTTAATATTAAGTACACATTTGATAGCCAGCGACGAATATCCTAAATATAGTATCAAAATATATGTGTTTAAGGCCAAAAATATGACAGAACAAAACACTCAAGATGGACTTAGCGCTATTCTTCAGCAAATAAAGGGGCAAAAGCATCCACCGGTGCATTTGTGGAACCCGGAGTTTTGTGGAGATCTTGATATGCGCATTGCGCGGGACGGTACATGGTTTTATTTAGGGTCACCAATCGGCCGCAAACCTTTGGTAAAGCTGTTTTCCGGCGTAATCAGGCTCGATGAAGACGACAAATATTATCTTGTTACCCCCGTTGAAAAAATCGGTATTACAGTTGACGATGCGCCGTTTGTGGCCGTTGAAATGTTTCGTGAAGGATACGGCCCGGATCAGATTTTGAGTTTTCGAACAAATGTTGACGATTTTGTGATATTGGACCGGGAGCATCCGTTTCGGATAGAAATCGACCCGGAAACCAGCGAGCCCGCTCCCTATATTCGGATTCGCGCCAATTTGGATGCGTTGATTGCCCGTGCAGTTTTTTACGACCTCGTGAACTTGGCTGAAGAGAATATGATGGATGGTAAGAATGTTCTTGGGTTCTGGAGCAGTGGCGAATTTTTTGAATTGGGACCCGTTGATGAAATTTATGAAAATTACAACTAGATGCTGAGCAAAACACTTCGCCGGAACCTTGAACCCATTCCAAAAAATATTTCACCGGCACTTAATTTGAATGGCACCTTTAGGGGTGATCATGACCTTAACCCAGCAAGCGCGCCTTTGCGTAATGATAGCTATACACCAGCAGCGGTGCTGGTACCGATTGTTTTGCGGGATGAAGGGATGACGGTCTTGCTTACACGCCGCGCCGCGCACCTTGCGAAGCACCCGGGCCAAATTAGTTTTCCGGGCGGTCGGGCAGAAGAAGAGGATTTGAATGCGGTTGAAACCGCTTTACGTGAATCAGAGGAAGAAATTTCTCTTGACCCGGGCCTCGTTGAAATTGTTGGCTCGTTGAATACATATATAACCGTAACACGGTACTCGGTGACGCCGATTGTCGGCTTTGTTCAGCCGTCTTTTACATTGCAGCCGGAAATCGGAGAAGTGTCCGAGATTTTCGAAGTTCCGTTGACATTTTTACTTGATAAAAGAAATCGGAAGAAACACAGCGGATATCATAATGGAATAGAGCGGTTCTGGTATGCCATACCTTACAATGACTATTATATTTGGGGCGCAACAGCCGGAATGATTAAAGACCTTTCAGAGAGAGTGTTACTAGAATGATCAGAGGAATCTTGTTTCATGTAATCCCGCTTATTCTGCCCTTTGTGGTGTACGCAGTTTATTTGTATTTCAACAAGCGAGCGGGAGGAGATAAAACCTGGCGCGGAAAATCTATCGCGGTTGCTACGGTTATTGGACTGCTATTGATGGCATTAAGCTTGGTTGTACTCGGATCCGTTAGTGGAGAGTCACGTGACGGCACAGTATATATTCCTCCGAGATTTGAGGACGGGAAACTCATTGATTCTCAGGTAGTTCCTGCTAAAGATAAAAACTGATCGGCTATGGGTGTTCCAGCCTCAATACGAGATTTTCAGGCAAATCCACCGGATTGGTTTGGATGGCCAGAAACATTGCAGGTGCTTGGTGCAATTTCGGAGGCAGGTGGGACAGCACGATTTGTTGGCGGCTGTGTTCGAGATGCGTTACTTGGCGTAGCCAGTGACGACATTGATATTTGCACCGATCTGATGCCGACTGACACCATTGAGGCACTCGAAAAAAATTCTATCCGGGTTATTCCAACGGGATTGGCGCATGGCACAGTTACTGCCGTGATAAACAAACGTCAATTTGAAATAACAACTTTGCGCGTAGACGTAAAAAGTCATGGCCGGCACGCAGATGTCAGTTTCACTAAAGACTGGTATAGCGATGCCTCACGTCGGGATTTTACAATCAACGCCGTATATCTTGATCCCGTTGGGGAGCTTTACGATCCATTTGGGGGCATATCAGATTTAACAAATGGGTGCGTCCGTTTTATCGGCAATCCCGAAGACCGCATTGTCGAAGATAGGTTGCGCATTTTGCGATTTTTCAGATTTTTTGCTCGTTTCGGCGGTAATAATCCGGACAGGGAGGCTCTCGAAGCTTGCCGAAAAAATGCACAATTTATGGAGAGCTTATCCGGTGAACGGATACAGAAAGAACTATTGCAGATACTAGCAGTCGAAAATCCATTGCCGGCGGTAAAACTGATGGCTGGAAACCGTATTCTCAAGGTAATTTTGAGAGACGCTCCAGATACAAGGCTTTTGGCTTCTTCGCTAGCGCTGCCTGTAGAGACTGATAATATTCAGCGACTGGCCAGTATGTTAGGTGGGAACGCAGATCGCGTGAGAGGGATTGCGAAGAGATTGAGGTTTTCGAGAAAGCTTGAAAACAGATTGAAAATTATGTGTGACCTGGACGAAGGGGTGCTGTCGTCTGAACAGCAAAGACAAGCCGATTTATACCGATTGGGAAATCAAGGATTTATTGACCAAACACTTCTTCTGTGTGCCATGAAAGACGGTATTCGCGATTTGGCGGCCTCTGTGGCTCTCGCAAAAAACTGGCAATTGCCAGCGTTCCCGGTTGCCGGTACGGATTTATTCGCCCGAGGAGTTGAACCCGGCCCTGAAATGGGCGAACTTCTAAAGACAATGGAACAACGATGGGTCTCGTCTGGTTTTTCCTTAACTAAAGAAGCACTAATATCGGAGGCATTGCTGCCTTTTTTAGACACCTAATATCCATCCTTCTTCTTGTTCACATTGCTGTCGCTCAGCTGGTGATAGCCATTCAGGTGCTTCAAACAGTTCACGGATTGTATTGCCCGCGTTATGCTTGAGTATCCAATCCCGGCAGGCCATGACCTGACAGGCATCCTTAATCGGGTGTGTGTATGCTGAGATATTGTTCAAGCTGGGCCAAACTTCCGTCAGAATGATCCCGTTCAGATCTAGATTCCACTTTGTATCGAATGGCCAGAACTTAAGGGCGGGCTTTAGGTCCTGTACCGAGTACAGGTCATTCAAGGCCTTAAGACCCGTTAGTGTTTGGCTGCCAACCGACCCCTGGCCTAATAACTGCCAAACATTCATAATTCTGTACTTTTTTTCCTTAAGGTAGCGCTCCACAAGTCGCCATTCTTGAAAATTTTCATGGTGAAAAGGCGGCTTAGTTGTCGATAGATCTTCATTAGTAAAAGCTGTTGGGCATCCCCAAAACGGCCCTTTATACAAAGAGATCTGTCGGTTCAAAGTAGCGGCTGCGTCAAACCGGTTATTGGCATCGCGATGATCAGAAAAAAGGAGCTTGGAAATTCTTTGCGCAGCCGTTAGGCCACCCCCGATACTGCTATTGAACGGGTATCCGAACGGAAAATCAAAACCGATCAAAGCCCTGCCCGGGTATTCCATAAGAAGCTCCTGAATTCTGGACATGCAATCCGCCCGTGTGCGAAAATATTCTGGTTCAGGGAGTTGCGCATTTACGCTCCATGCAATCCAGCATCTGTCTGGAGAGGGCTTTTTAGGTCCGGGTTTTGAAGCAGCAGACCAATCGACGATGACAATGAGTTCAAAGATAATTTATGCTTTCCTATCGGGTTTTCGGGTAATCCTAATTGTTTAATATGCTATACTAGGATGAAGGTTTCGCCTTGAAAATGACAAATTCAGTGAGGACATACAGTCTTTCGACGCACCCTTTGGCGAAAAATTTTAGGAGAAAGTGATGAAACAGGTTCTTTTAGTATCGGTGGTGACAGTATTTGTGTCTATGGCTGGTCCAGTATCTGCTCAATCAAATGACAGTACACCTGAGGAGTTGGCGGTTGAAGGCATCGCAAAACTCATGGATGCACTTGGTGTATTTATTCAATCGATTCCGCAATATGAGATGCCTGAAATGAATGAAAATGGTGACATTATCATTCGGCGTAAACGCACCGATGATGATGAAAAAATAGATCCAAAACTAGAGGAAACGTCGACTTAAAGGTGAGATTGTATATCAACACGGAAATCGGGTAGGACAAAATTGATCATCGACCTAAGTTACGTATCAATGCTGATTGGTACGGAGCAAAAAAATGAATTATGAAGGAAAACTAGCGGCTGTTCTGCGTCGCGATTCTGCACAGGATGGGCTTTTTATTTATGCGGTTAAAACGACGGGTATCTATTGCCGACCATCTTGTTCGTCACGTAATCCGAAGCCTGAGAATATCGAATTTTTTAAGATACCAAAAGAAGCGGAAGCAATCGGCTACAGACCTTGCAAGCGATGTCGGCCCGATCTGGTCAAAATCGCAGATCCAAAACTTTCTCTCACCCGGCAAATATGTCGGTTAATTGAAGCTTATATTGATGAACGGCCGGAGGAGAAAATATCGTTGTCCTCACTGGCTCGGGAAACGGGTTACAGCGAAGATCACCTGTCCCGAAGTTTCAAAAAAATAATGGGGATTACCCCAATTGACTATTATGACAATTTACGGGTTTCAAATTTTAAGAGGAATTTGCATTCAGGTGAAGATATCTCCGGTGCAGCGTATGGCGCCGGTTTTGGATCATCGAGTAGATTATATGAAAAGGCGAGAGAGCGTCTTGGGATGACCCCGGCATCTTATGCCAAAGGGGGCGCCGGAGCGGAAGTTGCTTATGCCTTCGTTGATTGTTTTCTGGGGCGGATGCTGGTTGCGGGAACGCGATCCGGCGTTTGTGCGGTATATTTTGGCGAAGATGACGGTGAATTGCTGCTGGAACTTCGAGAAGAATTTCCGAAGGCTGAAATAGCACCGGATATTGGAAAATTGTCCGAATGGTCAGCAGATATCATCGCGTTTTTGGAAAAAACCTCAAATGCGCTGCCTGAAATTCCGCTTGATATGTATGGTACGGCCTTTCAGCGTCGCGTCTGGCAAGAGCTTCTCAAAATTGGTCCCGGCGCGACAAAAACGTATCGGGAAATTGCTGAGGATATGGGCCAACCGAAATCTGCGCGGGCCGTTGGACGGGCTTGCGCGACTAATCCAGTGTCGCTAATCGTTCCTTGTCATCGTGTGATTGGTTCAGACGGAAAATTGCATGGATATCGCTGGGGTCTGGAGCGGAAAGAAGCCCTGCGTCATTGGGAAGGTGCGGCTTAGCCGGCGTTAAGAAGCGTCGTCGACGATTGCGTTTTTCCGTTTGATTGTTTGCGTGAAACGTCGGGCGCTGGCTTCTTTTAGCCGTTCTTTTAGCTTTTCGCGAGACAGGCGATATGTTTTTCTTGCCTGAGCACGCCGCGCCTCTGAATCTTTTCGACGTTCTTCTTGCCAGATTTTCATGACTTTCTGGCGATACGGAATATAGAATTTTTTCGTTTTGGAATGATAATATGCGATTGCTTTCGTCCACGATCGATCGCGTTGGCGCAACGAGGCCAACAATTCAGCGGCATATTTTGTATTTTGGTTCGGGTCGAAAGCAGCATCCAGATTTTCAAACGCTTTCGGATGGAAATGCAGGTTGACCTGCATGCAACCCACATCAATATTATTGACCCCTTTCGCCTTGAGGGCTTTAACTTCTTTTATGGCCGCCGCCTTGTTAGGAAGATATCGACCCCTCCCTTCAGCATAAACTGTCCAGGGCCAGGCAATAATTTCCCGTCTTTTCGCATGCCACCGTCCCGTTTCAGTTAGGGAAATAGCATTGAGGAGGCGTTTTGGAAGTCGATTTGCTTTTTCAGCTTTTTCTACGGCATTCCGGCAGGTTTCTTCGTATTCCGCGCTATTCAGCGGGAATGGCGCTGCGTTAGCAGAACTGCTTATTAGCCAAAAGGCGAAACACCCAAAAAATAAACTTGTTATACGCATTATTACTCTCCTGCAAAGTAACAAGCAATTATCGCGCCAAGTTAGTTATTTTGGTCTACTTGAGGTTTTTCTGCAGGATGACTGTGTCAATCCATTGATCGTGCTTATAGCCGATACTTTCCAGAATGCCGACAAGCCGGAAGCCCAGTGAGGTATGCAGAGAAATCGAACTTCGGTTTTTTGAATCACCTATAACGGCAATCATCTGCTTCTTGCCCAGATTTTCACATTCTTCAATAATCTGTCCGAGAAGTGCTTTGCCAATGCCTTGCCGGTGCATTTCCGCCCGAACATAGACTGAATTCTCAACCGAATATCGATAGGCAGATCGCGACCGATACGGACTGGCATAGGCGAACCCGAGAATAAATCCATTACGTTCAGCAACAATATAGGGTAATTGCAGCTCCAGAATATTATTGCGACGGATGGTCATTTCTAGGGTATCAGGCGCTGTATACTCAAACGATCCCAAACCGGTTTCCACGCATTTTCCGTAGATCTCTGTAATGGAAGGAAGATCTTCTGGTGTCGACGGACGGATATCAAAATCAAGTGGATTGGACATGTGAGTTACGCGATCAACAAAGAACTATCATACATGCCCAATTCGCCGACATAACGGGATAAATTATTGCGAAGATTTTCAAACCCCCCATTCGGCGTCAAGGTTTTCTGGTCCATATAAAGGTCACGACTGATTTCAATTTGAAGGGCGTGGACGTTTTTGTCGGGTTTTCCGTAATGGGTCGTAATGAAACCGCCAGCGTAGGGCGAATTATGCCCGACCCGATAGCCAAAAGATTCAAAATGGTCCAAAGATCGATAGAAAAACGCGTTCTCACACGACGTTCCATAGCGATTTCCGAGGATAATTTCAGGCCGCTTGGCTCCAAATCTTGACGCGGGGCGTCCGGATGGCATGGAGTGACAGTCGATCAAATAAATAATGCCGAATCGCTTAAGGCCATCGCTTATCAGTTGTCGTAATGCATGATGATACGGAAAATAACATAAATCGATACGATCCCTTATTTCTTCAAAATTCAATTTCTCTGCATAAATCTCTTGTCCGGCACCAACAACCTTGGGAATCGTGCCAATGCCAGAACTTAGCCGTGAGCTATTTGTCGACACATATTTTGGAAGAGGCGTTGTGAACATATTCGGATCGAGCTCAAACGCTTCGCGGTTGACGTCACAATAGGCACGCGGAAACTGCGCGCACAGGATTGGCGCCCCGAATGATGGTACCGCAGAAAAGAGTTCATCAACCAGAAAATCTTCTGATTGCCGCAAAGCTGCGTATTCCAGTTGCGAATTACTGACGAAATCTTGCGGATAGTGTCGACCACTATGGGGCGAAGAAAAAATAAAGGGAAGGCTCCACTCTTCCGGCCAATTTATCATAACTGGATTTGATGCCGCGCCCATTTGATCTATTATCCTAATAGTAACTATTGAGGAATTGGTCTGTAGCTTTCTTTGCCATGTTTATCTTAATAGTATAATCTACAAACGGTAAAAAGCAGAATGACAATTACGTGGTTTTTTTAGTATGGCGCGAATATTACTGGCAGAAGATGACGATAATTTACGTCCCTTTCTCGCGCGGAGTCTCGAAAATGCAGGGCATGAAGTACTTGCTTTTCGCGATGGCGAAGACGCAATTCCTGTTCTTGATACCGGAGAGATAGACTTACTGGTTTCCGATTTGGTTATGCCTGGAATCAATGGAATTGAGCTTGCCCGGCTTGCGAAGGACAAGGCGCCGGATCTTCCTGTAATTTTTATCACCGGATTTTCAGCGGTTGCTGTTGAGGCGCTGGAAACAGTTGACGGCGTAAACAAGATTTTGTCAAAGCCCTTCCATCTCAATTCATTGGTTGAAGCCGTAAACCGGGCACTTGCCGAAGTTGCGCCGATATAGTTTCAGGGCTATACTTTCTTTTCGTCTTCGCTATTCAGATTGAACTTGCCAAGCCCTTGGGAGCACTTTATAAGTCGCGAATTCTCCACGCTGCAAGTCGGCTGTGAGGGCGTATAGCTCAGTTGGTTAGAGCGCTGTGTTGACATCGCAGAGGTCACAAGTTCGAATCTTGTTACGCCCACCATTCCTTTTCAATGACTTATGCAAAATTTCACAAATCAGTATCGTAATTTGGTGCCGTAATCGGCGCCCTAACGAATATTTTGGAGAGCAAATAGAGCAAAATAGACCATTTGACTTGGCTTCTTGCCTGCTTAACACCTAAAATCGCACGATTTTGTTTGAATTACAGACGGTCTCTTCTGTGTCACAACGTGACAAAGCCAATTGAGTGATTTAACCCATGCGATGCAGGGCGCAAATTTTATTGCCTGATGGGTCACGTAAATATGCAAGATAAAGATTACCATTGCTTCCTTCCCGAACGCCAGGAGGGTCTTCACAGGCAATGCCGCCATTTGCCAGGCCAGCGGCGTGCCATTTGTCCGCCAACACCGTATCTGATGCGGCAAAACCGATGGTACTGCCGTTACCATGGCAGGCGGGCTCTCCGTCGATAGGTTTGCTGATCGAGAACACGCCCGTTTTTGTGTAGTAAAAACACCGACCTTTAGCGTCGATCACACCTGGTTTATGCCCCAGTTCCCCAAGGACAGCGTCGTAAAAGACTTTCGCTACCTCTACATCGTCTGCTCCAACCATAATATGACTAAACATTCTAATTCCTGTTATTATTAGTTATCGGCTGCTCAGTGGTAACGTTATCCTGAGTACTCACAGAATACAGAATACAGACAACAATCCAACGAGCAAAATGATGTGGCCGCAATTAATTCTTCAATGCCTAATTAGTTCAACTTATTCGTCCTCTTTACAGTCCGAAAATCTTCCTCTGACATTATCCATTAGGCCGATCGTCTAACCGAAATTCAATAAGACGAACTCGCTCAATTATTGTGCAGTGCACAAAAAAGTGCCATTTATTAAATTGCTCAATTTTTATGCACTTAGGATAAATCTAGCTTAACATACTGTATTTACTGAATTAATTTTTTGTACTTTCATCTGGCACAGTCTATGCAGCTTGTGAGGACATAAATCACGAGCCACATAATTTACTTGGATTGTCCTAAATGTTTTTGATTGAAAGCATACAAAATAAAATTCGGATCATATTGACCACCGTCGCAATAACACTAGCTTCCACGTCATTTGTCATTGCGCACACACTTGAAATTGAAAAAGAAGAGCTCAGACTCGGATTTATTAAATTGACCGATATGGCGCCCTTTGCGATTGCTTATGAAAAAGGATTTTTCGAAGATGAAGGCCTCTATGTAACACTAGAGGCTCAGGCTAACTGGAAAGTCCTGCTTGATCGCGTTATTACAGGCGAGCTTGATGGCGCACATATGCTTGCGGGCCAACCTTTGGCGGCAACTATCGGATATGGGACCAAAGCCCATATCGTAACTCCCTTTTCAATGGATTTAAATGGCAATGGCATCACAGTTTCCAATGAGGTTTGGGGACTGATGAAAAAACATATTCCACATGACAAAGATGGCAATCCTGTACATCCGATAAAGGCAGATGCTTTAAAACCGGTTATTGAACAGTTCAAGGCAGAAGGCAAATCCTTCAATCTGGGTATGGTGTTCCCCGTCTCGACGCAAAACTACGAACTCCGATACTGGTTAGCTTCCGGTGGTATTCATCCTGGATATTACACGCCAAATGATGCATCTGGTCAGCTATTCGCTGATGCTTTTCTTTCAGTCACACCTCCCCCACAAATGCCCATAACCACAGAAGCTGGGACTATTGACGGGTATTGCGTCGGGGAGCCCTGGAATCAGCAGGCTGTATTCAGAGGGATTGGCGTCCCCGTAATTACGGATTATGAGATCTGGAAAAACAATCCGGAAAAAGTTTTCGGCCTCACCAAGGAGTTTACCGAAAAGAATCCGAACACGACAATTGCTTTGACAAAAGCACTGATCCGAGCCGCCAAATGGCTTGACGAAAACAACAATGCCAACCGTTCAGAAGCTGTCGACATTCTGAGCCGTTCAGAATATGTCGGCGCGGATGCCGAAGTCATCGCCGCATCAATGACAGGTACGTTTGAATATGAAAAGGGAGACAAACGAGAAGTTCCAGACTTCAACGTTTTTTATCGTCATTTCGCAACTTACCCTTTTTATTCTGATGCAGTCTGGTATCTCACGCAAATGCGCCGCTGGGGTCAAATACCGGAACAAAAAAGCGATGATTGGTATGCAGCAGTGGCCAAATCAGTTTACTTGCCAGACATTTATCTTAAGGCTGCAAGAATTCTGATTGAGGAAGGCCACATAACAAGCGCCGATATCCCTTGGCATTCAGATGGTTACAAAGAGCCAACTTCAGCTTTTATCGACGGTATCTCCTATGACGGGCGCGCGCCAAACGCATATATCGACTCTCTGTCAATCGGACTCAAATCTAATGAAATTGTAAATCTAAGCCCTATTGCGGGTGGCTGATCAATGGCATTGCGCAACAAGGACAGAGTAAAATGACAGATTCAACAGTGAATGCCATTTCGGATGTAAAATCGGCCAGAAAAGAGAAGTTTATCTCCTGGATTAATCGTGCCTCTGGCTGGTTAGATGCCCTGGGCTTCGGCTGGGTGACACCTCTTTTAAAGATGGCCTCCGGTGACAATCCAAGAGAGCAGATGGCAGAGTTACGCCGAGTTCTGATAATTCCTGTAACAGGTATCATTTTGTTTGTTCTGGCATGGGCCGCCCTGGCGCCGCAGGTTCAGACTTCCCTGGGAACTATTCCAGGGCCAGGCCAGGTATGGGAGCAAGCTTTAAATCTTTTGGACGATCATGTCCGTGAACGAGAGAAGCGAGATGCGTTCTTTGTTCGGTTGGAAAAGAGAAATGATAAACTGATTGCTGAAGGCAAGGCAGATAAAGTCAGGCAAATAGCCTACACCGGGAAACCAACATATATTGACCAGATATTTACTTCCCTTTTCACTGTCGGGCTTGGTTTCATTTTCGCAACTTTGGTCGCAGTTCCTCTTGGAATTGCTTCTGGTCTTTCCAGAACAGTCAATGGCGCCATCAACCCGCTTATTCAAATATTCAAACCGGTATCACCTTTGGCCTGGTTACCAATTGTCACGATGATAGTTTCAGCAGTCTACGTGGACCCAACTTCGTTTCTTCCAAAATCGCTGGTGGTTTCGGCTGTTACGGTAACACTCTGCTCCTTATGGCCAACGTTGATCAATACCGCACTCGGTGTCGCCTCGGTCGACAAGGACCTGATGAATGTGGGGCGTGTTTTGCAGCTACCAACATATAAGATAATCACCAAACTGGTTTTACCTTCATCCTTGCCGTTGATTTTTACCGGTCTTCGGCTGTCATTAGGTGTTGGCTGGATGGTGCTGATTGCCGCCGAAATGTTGGCTCAAAATCCAGGACTTGGCAAATTCGTTTGGGATGAGTTTCAAAATGGCTCGTCTCAGTCACTGGCGAAAATCATGGTTGCCGTCCTGACCATTGGATTGGTCGGTTTTATGCTCGATCGCCTTATGTTTGCCGTGCAGCAAGCCTTCACTTTTTCAAGCAGTAGATAGAGATTTGAGATGAGTTATTTGGAAATATCAGCTCTGTCGAAGCATTTCATCAATGGCGGAAACCGAACCGATGTGTTGAGCGACATTAATCTAAAAGTCGAGGACGGCGAGTTTATTGCCATCGTCGGTTTTTCCGGTGCAGGTAAATCAACGTTGATCGCAGCCCTCGCAGGATTGATCAAGCCTGACCAGGGTGGCATTATTTTCAAAGGCAAGGAAGTTACCAAGCCAGATCCAGAACGCGGCGTCGTCTTTCAATCCTATTCCTTGATGCCCTGGTTGACTGTTTATGGAAATGTTGCACTGGCCGTAGACTCTGTTTTCAAGTCGAAGCCACGATCCGAACGGCAAGCCATTGTCGATAAATATATCAACATGGTGGGCCTTGATCATGCAACTAGTCGCAAGCCAGCAGAACTTTCCGGTGGCATGTGCCAGCGCGTGGCCATTGCCCGTGCATTGGCCATGCAGCCTGAAGTACTACTGCTGGATGAACCGTTGTCTGCATTAGATGCTTTAACCAGGGCCAAAATGCAGGATGAATTTGCGACAATTTCTCAAACCGAGAAAAAGACAATCATTTTGATTACCAATGATGTGGATGAAGCCATATTGCTGGCAGACCGTGTCATAGTGCTCACACCTGGCCCCAAGGCAACGTTGGGAAATGAATTCGAGATCAATTTGCCCCGCCCAAGAAATCGTGCCGCCATCAATAACATGGCTGACTTTATGCAGCTGCGCGGCGAAATCACGGAATATCTGATGGCATCGCGCGCCGACAGTGAATCAAAACTTGAAGATAAATATTCTCTTCCAAATATTGTTCCGATAACCCAAACAGAAAAACTGCCAACAGCTTATGCAGAGGCGTCTCAGTCGATCAGACAAGACCGATATGTGGAGTTCAGTCAAACCAAGAAGATTTATCCAACTTCAAACGGCCCATTAACTGTCGTTGACGGATTTGATCTAAAAATCAACAAAGGCGAATTCATCAGTTTGATTGGTCATTCCGGGTGTGGAAAATCAACTATTTTATCCATGGTTTCCGGCCTGAACAAGATTTCGGAAGGTGCAATAGTTTTGGATGGCACCCATGTTACTCAAGCCGGCCCAGATAGGGCCGTCGTTTTTCAGAAACCTTCCCTGCTCCCCTGGTTAACCGCTTATGACAATGTCGGCTTGGGCGTGGACAAAGTCTATCCAAAAGCTAGCAGGGCGGAGCGTTGCGAGGTTGTTGAATATTATCTATCACGCGTTGGGCTGCAGGATTCCATGTACAGCATGGCGGCGGGCCTTTCCAACGGCATGCAGCAACGCGTCGGCATCGCACGAGCGTTTGCGTTGTCACCAAAACTTCTCCTTCTGGATGAGCCTTTTGGGATGCTCGATAGTCTTACCCGTTGGGCCCTTCAGGACGTTCTAATGGAAGTCTGGAAACGGACTGAGGTAACGACAATCTGCGTTACTCATGATGTGGACGAAGCCATCTTGCTGGCGGATCGCGTTGTCATGATGTCGAACGGTCCAAATGCCAAAATTGGCAATATCATGAACGTCAATTTACCTCGCCCACGGTCCCGTAAGGAGCTGCTGGACCACCCAGATTATTACGCTTACCGCGAAGAACTACTTGGATTTTTGGAAGCCTATGAGGGCGGGGCAAATCCAAGCGATGAAAAACTTCAATCAATCCGCAAAAAGCGGTCAGACCGGATCGCCCGCCAACAGGCTGGCAGCGATGATGTCATGTCCCGCGCCGTGTGAAGGAAAGTATGATGAAACAAAAACTGGTTATTATCGGAAATGGCATGGCGCCAGGTAGAATGCTGGAAGACCTGTTTGATGCTGCACCAGACGCCTACGAAGTTACGATTTTCAACGCCGAACCTCGCGTAAATTACAATCGCCTGATGTTGTCACCTGTCTTGTCCGGGGAGAAAGCCTACGAAGATATCATTACCCATGATGATGACTGGTACGACAGCAAGGGGATCACGTTGCATAAAGGCGCACGTGTCTCTGAACTAGACAAAATCAATAAGACCGTCACAGCAGAAAATGGGATATCCACATCCTATGACAAATTGGTCGTCGCGACAGGCTCATTGCCGATTGTTGTTGCAGTCGCAGGCCATCAACTGGAAGGTGTTCTTGTTTATCGTGACCTGGATGACGTTGATAAAATGCTGGACGCAGCAAAGGGTAAAGGCCGTGCTGTCGTTATTGGCGGTGGCCTGCTTGGGCTGGAGGCGGCCGCTGGATTGCGCGAACAGGGGATGGACGTAACCGTCTTGCATTTGATGCCGACATTGATGGAACGACAGCTTGATCCAACGGCCGGGCATTTACTTGAAGATGCCATTGAAGCCCGCGGCATTGAAGTCATCACGGAAGCAAATACCGAAGAAATTCTTGAGAAAGATGGCAAAGTGGTCGGGGTTCTTCTGGATGATGGCCGAAAAATAGACGCCTCAATCGTTGTTATGGCCGTTGGTATACGCCCTTCGATTGCGCTTGCCGCAAGTGCCAATATTGAATGTAACCGTGGCATTGTTGTCGGCGATGACATGCAGACATCAGATGCTGATATCTATGCTCTTGGCGAATGCGTTGAACATCGGGGTCAATGTTACGGACTGGTCGCTCCATTGTATGAAATGGGGAAAGTCCTGGCAGATAACCTGTTGGGCGGTTCCTCTGGGTACAAAGGGTCGGTAACAGCAACAAAGTTGAAAGTCACGGGTATTGATCTCTACTCAGCCGGCGACTTCGTTGATGACGAAGATCGCGAAGAGATCATATTACGCGATGGCATGGCCGGGATTTACAAACGACTGGTCCTTAAAAACAATCGCATAATTGGCGTTGTCCTGTATGGGGAAACGGAGGACGGCCCTTGGTTCTTTGACCTATTGAAAAACGAAACCGATATTTCAGACATGCGGGAGACGCTTATCTTCGGCCAATCCTATCTAGGCGGAGCCGCGCTGGACCCGTTAGCGGCCGTTGCAGCCTTGCCGGATGAGGCAGAAATCTGTGGGTGTAACGGCATATGTAAATCAAAAATCGTAAATACTATCTCAGATAAAGGCCTAACGTCACTCGATGAAGTGCGCGCGCATACCAAGGCATCTGCCTCTTGCGGGACTTGTACCGGGTTGGTTGAAAAGTTGATGACACTCACGCTGGGAGACAGTTTTAAAGCCAATGCTATTACTACTATGTGCCCATGTACAGACTTGGGACATGACGAAGTTCGCCGCCTGATAAGACTAAAGCAATTGAAATCCATTCCAGCTATCATGCAAGTTTTGGAATGGAAAACATCCTGTGGCTGCGCCAAGTGCCGCCCGGCTCTAAATTACTACCTGGTGTGTGATTGGCCTGGCGAATATGTCGATGACTATCAGTCTCGCTATATCAATGAACGCGTTCATGCCAACATTCAGAAAGATGGAACCTATTCAGTAGTACCCCGTATGTGGGGCGGCATGACGTCTGCAAACGAATTGCGATCCATTGCCGATGTCGTCGATAAATTTAGCATTCCAAGCGTCAAAGTAACCGGAGGGCAACGGATTGATCTGCTGGGTGTTCAAAAGCACGACCTACCCGGCGTTTGGGCTGATCTTGGAGAAGCGGGATTTGTTTCTGGACAGGCATATGCCAAAGGTCTTCGTACCGTAAAAACATGCGTCGGTTCTGACTGGTGTCGATTTGGAACCCAAGACTCCACCGGCCTTGGAATTCGTCTCGAAAAATTCATGTGGGGTTCCTGGACACCCGCGAAACTAAAGCTGGCTGTTTCCGGCTGTCCCCGAAATTGTGCAGAGGCCACCTGTAAGGACATTGGCATCATTTGTGTTGAATCTGGATACGAAATTCATTTTGCCGGTGCCGCAGGACTGGACATAAAAGGCACTGAAATTCTTGGTAATGTGTCTACTGAAGAAGAAGCGCTGCAGCATGTTGTTGCGCTTACACAAATGTATCGTGAACAGGGGCATTACCTGGAGCGCATTTACAAATGGGCAAAGCGTATCGGGTTGGACGAAATTCGCAGCCAGATTATGGGTGATGAAGAAAATCGAAAGGGTCTTTACGATCGTTTCGTCTTTTCGCAGAGATTTGCTCAAGTTGATCCGTGGTCGGAGCGGGTCTCGGGCAAAGACAAACATGAATTCAACCCTATAGCAACTTTTGAACTGGAGGCAGCAGAATGAATGCCGTGACAGATACCTGGCTTAAAGTCGGGCTGCTATCCGACATACCTGTACGAGGTGCACGCTGCGTTCAAAGCGGAGCAATGACAATCGCAATTTTTCGAAATGCTGAAAATCAGGTTTTCGCGCTTGAAGACAAATGCCCTCATAAAAAAGGTCCGTTAAGTCAGGGTATCATTCACGATGGCTGCGTTACCTGCCCGCTTCATAACTGGGTCATTTCCTTGGAAACCGGGCAGGCTCGGGGTGCTGATGAGGGAGCAACTCTCTCCTTTCCTGTAAAACTGGAGGGGGACGACATTCTGCTCAGTCTGAAGGCGTCTAAAAGTGAGCTGAAGTAGGTGGTTAATTCTGTGAAGCGTAGTTGTCCTGTAAAGACAACCTGCCCTTATTGTGGTGTAGGATGTGGCGTTTTGGCGACGGTCACAGATAACGGTTCGGTCGACATCAAGGGAGACCCGGATCACCCGTCCAACTATGGCCGTTTATGTTCCAAAGGGTCGGCACTGGGTGAAACAATTGATCTAACTGGCAGAATGCTGGAACCTCAGATCCATGGGAGATCGGCCACCTGGGATAGTGCATTGGATCTGGTGGCAGAGAAGTTTAAAGATACAATCGCAAAACATGGTCCAGATTCAGTTGCTTTTTATATCTCCGGCCAGCTTTTGACAGAAGACTACTATGTCGCAAACAAGCTGATGAAAGGCTTTATCGGCTCTGGCAATATCGACACAAATTCACGTCTGTGTATGGCGTCAAGCGTTGCCGGACAGCATCGTGCATTCGGATCTGATACAGTCCCTGGAACTTACGAAGACATGGAGCTTGCGGACCTGATTGTCCTGGTGGGGTCAAATCTGGCCTGGTGTCATCCTGTTCTTTACCAGCGTATCGAAGCCGCAAAAGCAAAACGACCTGAAATGAAAGTCGTTCTGATTGATCCCAGACGAACAATGACAAGCGACATAGCTGATTTACATCTTCCACTCAAAGCTGATGGGGATGTGGCGCTTTTTCAGGGCTTGTTGTCATATCTGGCAGAAAACAATGCGCTGAATAATCAATATATCAACTCGCACACCAATGGCTTTAAGGAAGCCTTAGGTGCTGCAGGTAAGTTGACTGCGGCTGATATATCGTCAATCACCGGATTATCCAACAGTGAACTTCGGGACTTCTACGACCTTGTCGCCAAGACTGAAAAAACGGTAACCGTCTATAGTCAGGGCGTAAATCAGTCGTCTATTGGCACTGACAAGGTTGGTGCAATCATTAATTGTCATCTGGCCACCGGCAGGATTGGACAGCCGGGCATGGGCCCGTTCTCGGTAACCGGCCAACCAAACGCGATGGGCGGCCGTGAAGTCGGCGGCCTTGCTAATATGCTGGCGTGTCATATGGACATTGAAAATGTAAAGCATCGAAATTTGGTGCAGGAATTTTGGCAGTCGCCGACCATGGCTGTTAAACCCGGTTTAAAAGCCGTAGATATGTTTAATGCCGTCGCAAACGGTGACATAAAAGCCATCTGGATTATGGGAACTAACCCGGTCGATAGCCTGCCGCACGCAGATTATGTCAAATCAGCTTTAATAAAATGCCCGTTCGTCGTCGTGTCCGACATCATGGAAACCACGGATACGACCGACCTCGCACAGGTAAAACTGCCAAGCCTGGGATGGGGTGAAAAAGACGGAATGGTGACGAATTCGGAGCGGCGAATTTCCAGACAGAGAGCTTTTCTACCGGCGCCGGGGGCTGCGCGTGCTGATTGGTGGCAACTGGCGGAAGTCGGGCGACGCATGGGATATGAACAAGGTATGACTTACGAGGATAATTCCGCAATTATCCGAGAATATGCGGAACTCTCTGGATTTGAAAATAAGGGCAGTCGCGATTTTGATATAAGTGCATTGGCAACAATTTCTGCTGAAAGCTACGCGCAACTTGCGCCCTTTCAATGGCCGCAAAAAAATGGCGACGCAATCGCAGAAATCAGATTTTTTGCGGACGGAAATTTCTATACGCCTGACAAAAAAGCGGTATTCCAGGCCCAATCAGAAAGACCGAAGGAGTCCCGCAGCTTTGACCTGCCGTTCACCCTGAATACTGGCAGAATTCGCGACCAATGGCACACAATGACCCGTACTGGCAAAAGCCCGCGTCTAGGGCAGCATTTGGCGGAACCCTTTGTAGAAATTCATCCTCAAGACGCAAAAGATCTAGGTATCGAACCTGCCACACTTGTAGAAGTCTATAACAACTTTGGCTCAATCATTGTTCGCGCGCTAATCACAGATCGCATTCAACAGAAATCCGTATTTGTCTCCATGCATTGGACCGATCAGTTCGCATCGTCCGCACGCGTTGATACCCTTGTTGACGCTATTACGGACCCATATTCTGGTCAGCCCGCATTCAAAGCCTCAGCTTGTTCTCTTAGGCCGTTTAAGGCAAATCTTTTTGGCTTTCTGGTTTCACAGAAGAAACCAAAAAACCTGGAATCTGAATATTGGGCATTGGCGCGGTGTGAAGCCGGTTGGCGAGTGGAACTTGGCTTAAAAGAAACCCCACCGAACCTTTCAGAATTCGCGGCGGAATTACTCGGTACTAACCAGTTTATTGACTATTTAGATGCCGGGACCGGTGAGCGGCGTTTCGCCACTTTTGACAACGGCGCACTTTCGGCTGTATTGCATTTATCTCCGACACCGGTTTTATTGTCGCGTAACTGGATTGTCAGCGAATTAGGACGCCCTGTTGCAAATAAGATGCAACGATATCGCCTGATAGCGGGTAGACCCGCGAATGATGTTCCGGACATAGGCGCCATAATATGCTCTTGCCATTCCATTGGCCGAAACCAGATAGTCTCCGCCATGATGGAAAAGGGCTGCAATACAGTCAAGGACATAGGAATTTGCACGAAAGCTGGATCAAATTGCGGCTCCTGCAAGTCGGAGATCAATCAGATATTAAGTTCCAGACTTATGGAAGCTGCAGAATAGAGTGCAGGACAGTGTCACATTAACGGATGGCAGACCCAGAATTTTCTGGCTACTTTTCTTTTTGCAGCTACACGCGCAGTTACCCAGACTCTAAAGGCTTCAGTACGCGAACGATTCAAGTAATTTTGATTGATCTGGTGACGTTGAATACAGAAAATATTGTACATGCTTGAAGAAAATATGGAAAGCTTCGAGCCTTCTCTGGAGCCGTAATTCTTTGCCTTGGCATCGCAGAGGCCATAAGTTCGAATCTTGTTACGCCCATCATTCTTCAAAAGATTTCAGTTTGAATAAGGAGATAGGTATCCGCGCCATTTCCTACTGACGTTCATTCCCTTAAATCGGGCATATGATCCAATTTGTATATGAGATTAATCTAAAATAATTCTCGTCATGAGTGTTAACAAGATCAATTTCAAATTCCAACCCGTATTTATAGTAATGTCTTGGAGACGAAATTGGATATAAGTGCGGGCCGATCGACACAATGTTCGACCGACCCGCTATTAGGCCGCTGAAAATGATTAGGAAACGGCGGCTAATTTAAACCATAGTTTTATGCACAAGTTCCGCCGCCGGCGTTATTAGCTCCGGCTGTCCAGGTTCCTTGGACGCCGTTACAAAGCGCAGATGCTATATCAGTAAAGGCTTTAGATACGGTACCACCAAGTGCTGTGAAGGCGACGACGCCCACTAGGGCGACCAGGGCCGCGATAAGTCCGTATTCGATTGCTGTGGCACCTTCGTCATTGGCAATAAAATTCTTCAGTAACATTTTCATCGTGAAATCCTCTAGTTGTTTTTCCCTCAATAAGGGTATATAGCCGTATAAAAGTTAATGAAGTATTACCATTTAAAGTAAAATATAAAATTCTATAATACACCTTATAAGAGTCTCTATTGATCCTATGAAAAATTATACAAAACCATTAAGTGTGTAGATTTCGAAAAAGATCTCTTTCACCATAATCGTTGTAAAGTTGCTGGGAGATAGGCTAGATGTTTCCCAAAAAACACTCAGGCTTTAGCCGCTGCGCTCGAACAAGACATAAGATGTTCATATGCAGTAAGCCATAAAGAATGGCTCAGCTGTCTTCGAACCTGCTTCATTATCTTATATGATGCGTTGAATCGTCATCAACTCGCCGTTTTGTTGCTGCGGTGTGTTGCCAGAAAGAGATTTGTCTCACTGGTGTTAACACCATCAATCAATCGAATTTGTCGCAGCACGACATCAAGGTCGGCAAGTGTGTCTGTCCCAAGTTCAACGATAAGATCCCACTGCCCATTGGTAGAATGGATGGCTTGCACTTCCGGAAATCCCCGAAGTCTGGCAATGATCCGTTCATTCCCCTTACCTTCAATTTCAATTAAGGTAATACCGCGCACGGGCCGGTCCGACATATCCCCTTTAAGTGAAATGGTGTATCCGAGAATATCGCCTGATTGTTCCAGTTTTTCCATCCGGGATCGAATGGTCGCGCGTGACGCGCCGATACTCAAGGCCAAATCCGAAACCGATGATCTTGCGTTTTGGCGCAACTCAGCAATTAGTTTTTGGTCAATTTTGTCCATTTTGATAAATTAGCATATAAATATTGATAAAAACAAGTATCAAAATGTCAACTTTATGGATTGTTTCCGCCATTATTGTCATGTCAAATATCATAATGAACTTACGGACATCTCCTGTCTTTATATTTATAGCGAGTTAGAAATGACGATACATAAATCAATTGCTCTTATCGGGGCGCCCGCTGATACCGGTGGCCGCCAGAACGGATGCCTAATGGGGCCTGACGCCCTACGCACAGCCGGAATCTCCGATATTCTTTGCAATATGGGATATCAAGTCGATGATTTGGGAAATTACAGTGCGACACCGACAGCGGAAATCAGGCATCCAAATTCCTCTGTTCACCATTTAGCAGATTATGCCGCCTTGATCTCCATGCTCGGCGCGTTTTGCCGTGATAGTTTAGCGACGGATCAACTGCCAATTTTTATGGGCGGAGATCACTCAATTGCCGCCGGCTTTCTGCCGAGCCTTGCTCAAAAAGCAGCAGAAGATGGACGAGAGCAGTTTGTCCTTTGGCTGGATGCGCATACTGATTTTCAAACACTAGAAAGCACCGATACCGGTAATCTGCATGGGACCCCGGTTGCCTATATCATCGGTGATCCAGCCTTTGAGGGTATCCTTCCATCGCCAATATGCCCGATCAAGCCGGAAAATATTTGCATGATGGGGATTCGATCTGTTGATCCTGCGGAAAGCGCTCGCATAAGGAAAACCAAAATCGAAGTACATGATATGCGGGCAATTGACGAATTTGGCGTTGCGCTACCGCTCAAGGCGTTTTTAAACCGCGTTCGAGCCGTTGGCGGACGATTACATGTCAGCCTTGATGTTGATTTTCTGGATCCGGAAATTGCCCCTGCGGTTGGAACGACGGTACCGGGCGGTGCGAATTTCCGTGAAGCTCATCTTATTATGGAGTTACTCCATGAAAGTGATCTTGTTACCTCTTTGGATATTTCTGAACTCAATCCATTTCTCGATGAACGCGGTCGAACCGCAAATCTGATTGTTGACCTCGTCGCCAGCCTTTTCGGGCGCCAGGTCCTTGATCGTCATACCAGGAGCTTGTGATCATGAAAAATACACCCCTAAAAGATATAAATATTGTCCCCTTTGTAAGCGTCGATAATATGATGAAGCTTGTTCTGGATATCGGAATAGAAACTTTTTTGAAAGAGCTCGCCGGCTTTATTAAAGAAGATTTCAAGCGTTGGGAAAAATTTGATAAAGCACCTCGTGTCGCTTCTCATTCCACAGAAGGTGTTATTGAATTGATGCCGACAAGTGATGGCGATGTTTACGGATTTAAGTATGTTAATGGCCATCCAAAAAACACGCGGGAAGGATTACAAACGGTAACGGGATTTGGTGTGCTTTCAAATGTCGATAACGGGTATCCGGTTCTGCTTTCTGAAATGACGATTTTGACGGCATTGAGGACAGCGGCAACATCTGCGTTGGCTGCTAAATTTTTGGCGCCAACCGGTGCAGATTGTATGGCAATTATTGGCAATGGCGCACAGTCGGAATTTCAGGCAACTGCCTTTAAAGCGATTTTGGGGATAACGAAACTGAGACTGTTTGATATTGACCCGGAAGCGACAGAAAAATGCTGCAATAACCTGGAAGGTAAGGGGTTTCAAATTGTCCGCTGTAAAAGTGCGGAAGAAGCAGTTGAGGGCGCCCAGATTATTACGACGGTCACTGCGGATAAACAATGTGCGACAATCCTGACAGATAACATGGTTGGTAGTGGTGTTCATATTAATGCGGTTGGGGGTGATTGTCCTGGCAAGACAGAACTCCACAAAGACATCTTGCTACGCTCAGATATTTTTGTGGAGTACCCGCCGCAAACACGTATTGAAGGGGAGATTCAACAGCTGGCGGAAGACTATCCTGTTACGGAATTATGGAATGTCATTGCCGGGAATATTGAAGGGCGCCGTAATTTACGGCAAACCACGTTATTTGACTCTGTTGGATTTGCGACGGAAGATTTCTCTGCCCTGCGGTATGTCCGCGAAAAACTATCAGGCACGGCCTTTTTTGAAAACCTGGATATGTTAGCGGATCCAGATGATCCTCGCGACTTGTTCGGCATGGTCCTGCGCGCCGATAAAGCGGCATAATAAAATGGCGGCTCAAAAATGAGCCGCCATCATTGGATAAGTGTTAAACAGACTTAGCTTGGTTTTTTCTTCTCCGCCCCAAGATACCCAACCCCAGTAAGGCGGCGCCAAATAGAGGAAGCGCCGCGGGTAAGGGAACTGCGGATATTTCAATTCGTGCAACCTGGAAATTGCCAGGATCTGAAAGGAAATCAATCTGTTGAAGTGTCAACTCCTGACCAAACAAAATCTGCCCGGCGAAGGCGTTAAGGCTCTGGCCGGCGGAAATGACGCCATTTTCAGTGACACCAGCTGTCGGATCATTTGAAGTCGGAGCGGCGCCACCATCCGCGGCAGCATTATTTACTTCTGTTCCAGCGTCAAAAATATCGGCGCCGGTCACGTCGATTGTTTGATCGCCCAGATAAGCTCCAAAATCATCAAAAATCCGAATGGCGCTATCAGAGCCAATGAAGCTATCGTTTGAAGGAAGTATCATGGACAGGAAAGTAAAGAACGTATGGTCATTTCCATCCAATGTAAAAACACGTGATGCCGTTTCTCCGGCTTGTATTGGCGGCGGTGATCCGGCGGTGAGAACACCACCAACGGAATCGGGATCGGTTGCAGTCCGAATACCAGCGATCACGGAAGGATCGCCAAGCTCGGCAAGCCGTTCCAATCCTGCCGATGCAGTACTTCCAACATCAAAAGCGTCGAAGCTGTCGTTATGAAAGGCCGTATAAAGCGGCGTCAGGGCAAATCCGCCGGGTTGGGCTAAATTCGTCACCGTTATCTTGACAGACGTTGCATAGGATGCAGTTGCAGTAAATGCCAATAGAGATGCAGTTAATATTGCCCCGCCTGCTATATGGCTTATTTTTTTTAAAACCATTTTATTTTCTTTCCCAGATGAAATTTACCCATACTTCCGCGTTACGCAGCAAACTGTCATCTGCATTTGAATTAAAAGAATTATTGCGAACCACCAGATTCAACGTGAACTGGCCAAAAAACGATACGGGGAAGAAGATTTATATGCGAATAAACTTATAGTCACAAAGCTGTGCCCTATATATCGCGCAAACTCACTATATATTGAGCACTTGTGAGGTGTCTTTTGTTGAAGTGGATTTTTAACGAAGCCGCTGTACCTGAGGACCAGTGCAACAGGAAAATGACGCGGGTAAATGAGGTAAAAGGGATGCGCTTATGGCGCATCCCGATTTATATCTAGCTGTAACGGTAGGGCCGCCCGGCTTTTTGCATTTCTGTATTATATTGCTTGAAGATATTCACGACTTTCGCTTTGGTTTCCGACTCTTGCGCGACTTCATCCCAGAATTTCCAGGCGGCAGTCTCAACCTGTGCCCATTCTTCATCGGGAATGGTGGTGAGCTTCATTTTGGTTCCCTGGACACGAAGCGCGGCTTCACCGCCCCAATACCACCACTGGCGGTAATAATGCGAGCTGTCCATCGTAAGCTTCAAAAGCTCTTTTAAATGATCCGGCCGATGCGATGGTTCACAGCATCAACGATGCGAACATATCTACGTATTATTCGAGGCATTAAATTCCTTGTTGACGAGAGATACCCAAGATCAAAATACAAGCGGCCACAAATAATTAGTAAGTATCCGTGTCATGATAGGTCCCTCACATTCGACGATAACTTGATTTTACTTGATTGAAAACAAGGAAATGAATGTAAGTCAGCCGAATGAGTTACCACTGCCTATATCGCAGAGATAATCTGCTTTATCGTCTCTTGCCATCAATGATTATGCTTCGGTGTTTTTGTACCGACATTTCCAAAATCGACCGCCATCTCAAAACAAGCCCCAGTGGAGAGCGGACCAACATTGTCGCGGTAAATCTGCTGCCAAGGTGTTTGGGTATCGAGGTCTTCCGGTTGCCAGTTTGCGCGGCGTTCCGCCATCTCGGCGTCGCTGACTTGCAGATCAACACGACGGTTGGGAATATCGACACATATTATATCATTGTTATATAGCAGCGCGAGCGGTCCGCCGACGGCAGATTCCGGTGTGATATGAAGAATGGACGGACTGCCGGATGTTCCGCTTTGTCGGCCATCTCCCATTGTCGGAAGCGAAGCTATACCCCGTTTCAGTAAATGATCCGGAGGCTGCATATTGACGACTTCGGCCGAGCCCGGCCAGCCAACAGGCCCGGTTTGCCGGATGACGAGAATGCAGGTTTCGTCAATATTGAGATCGGGATCGTTAATCCGGGAATGATAATCTGCCGACCCTTCGAAGACGATTGCGCGGCCTTCGAATTTCCCCGGATGCTTGGGATGCTCCAGAAAGCGTTGGCTGAAATCGGCGTCAATCACCGATGTCTTCAAAATTGCTGAGTCAAACAAATTGCCGCTCATGGAAAGAAATCCGGCTTGTTCCTTCATCGGTGCGTCAGCGGAGAAGATAACGCGTCTATCGCGGGTTTCTACTGTCCGCGCGCCGATAGGGCCGCCGTCGCAGGTCAGGGTGTCTGAGTTTAGTTTGCCAAGCTGTTGCAACTCCCACAGGACAGCCGGCACGCCACCGGCGCGGTGAAAGGCTTCACCAAGGAATTCGCCAGCGGGTTGAAGATTGACCAGCAAGGGCAAGTCATACCCATGGGTTTCCCAATCATCGACGGTAATATCCAGACCCATATGCCGGGCGATGGCGTTGATATGAACTTGCGCATTTGTTGAGCCGCCCAAAAGCGTATTTACCGCAATGGCATTTTCGAAGGCGGCACGTGTCAGGATCTTCGACGGTTGGAGATCATCGAAGACCATTCGCACGGCTGTTTTTCCGGTCCGGTACGCCATGGCCGCGCGCTCAGTATAAGGCGCCGGGATACTGGCGCAGCCTTTGAGCGAGAGCCCCAGTGTCTCCGCCAGACTGTTCATGGTCAAGGCGGTACCCATTGAATTGCAATGGCCGGTGCTCGGCACCTGACTGAGTGCCATGCCGATATAATCCTCATCGCCAATTTCACCGGTTGCGTGCAGTTTGCGCGCTTCCCAATGGGTGGTGCCGGAGCCGGAAAGGCGGTCACGCCAATACGCATCCAGCATCGGGCCGCCTGACAGCACGATGGCCGGAATATCAACGGTGGCGGCTGCCATGATCGCCGCGGGCGTCGTTTTATCACAACCGGTGGTAAGAACCACGCCGTCAAAGGGATACCCATGCAGGATTTCCACCAATCCAAGATAGGCGAGGTTGCGGTCCAGCGCCGCTGTTGGGCGCCGCCCGGTTTCCTGAATTGGATGCACGGGAAAAACCAGTGGAATACCGCCGGCGTCGCGAATGCCATCGCGAATACGATCGACGATCTGAGTGTGGATATAGTTGCAAGGTGACAGCTCGGAACCCGATTGAGCAATACCGACAATGGGGCGCCCGGATTTCAGTTCCTCCGGCGTCAGCCCAAAATTAAAATACCGCTCCAGATACATGGAGGTCATCCCAATATCGTCGGCGTTATCAAACCAAAGCTGGCTACGAAATTTTTTTGAACCGGATTTGTTATTAGCCATTGGTAATATCCTTTTTTAGTCTTCTTTCGGGCAATCGATCCTGAAGGTAAGTGATCAAGCCGATGAATTTTGGTTCTGAATAGGCAATTTAGCAAGTAATCTTATTCTCAACAGCCAAGGTCGCGAAGGGGATAGCAAAATAGAAAATTCTCTGAATATTTTGCAAATGAGTGTTTTTGCCTTAGTTTATTGGACGAAGCTATTTTTATGCAATTAATTTTATAGAGCAATTTGGAGATCAGTTATTTGCTGGCGCGTGTGAAAATCACTGTTGTTCTGGGCCTTGTCCTGGCCGCTATGTTTGCCGGGTCCGTGTCGGCCGAGCCGCGGAGCGATTGCACGAATATCGCCATTGACTATGCGAATAACGCCACATTGACAGCGCAGGAGCAGGCCAGCGCCATGGAGCGGGCATTTTATGACTCGCTTGCTAAATATGATAGTTGTCTGACGGAAGAGAATGAATCTTCCGATGCGGTGTCTAATGGTGGCACGCAAGGTGGCGGCGGCGCGTCCGGTTCCATTTCCGGCACCGGGACAGGATCTGGTGCGGGATCAACGGCTTCAGAAACCTCTTCCGCTGGCGCGGTGGCTTCCTCCGGCATATCCGGTAGCCAAAAACAGAATGAGGCAGAAAAGCTTGAGGGCGATACCCAAGGGGACCTGCAGCAGGACCCGAAATCAACAGAAGACCCGGATTCGCCAAACGGAAATACCCATGCAGCGATTATTTTGCGAAATGGCAAAACGCCGGATGATATTCCTGCAACTGATAACGATAGCCTGCTGGAATCAAGGATCCGTGAAGCTGCCGAAAAAGAAACTGATCCGGAAACGAAAGCAAAACTTTGGAACGAGTATCGAAAATATAAAGGTTTACCGTTAAAGTAGTGGGCGAATCGTATTGTTAATTGGAGAACTCTCGAAATGCTGAGAAAAGCAATAACATGGTTGGCGTGTAGCTCTTTCATCTTGGTGAGTTGTGTCACTCCCCAAACATCAACCAATGTCGGGCCGGGCTTTTCATCAACCGTTAAAGATAAGTCTCAAAAAGCAGCGGAGCTGGCAGCCGCTCAATATCAAGGTCCAAAACTGGATATTATTGTCCCGGTGTTTGACCCCGGACTGCCTGTAGACGAAAACGACTATGAAGAGGAAGGGATCTGGCCCGAATTGCGGCGTGCGGAAGCCAATCGCTTCGCCGTTAAGCTTAAAGAAGCGCTGGAACGCACCGGGGCCTTCGGTGCCGTGCGCGTCACCCCGGATACGACAGCCACCGGGGATTTGTATGTTGTTGGTAGAATAGACGAGTCCAATGGCGAGGAAGTCGCCATTTCTCTGCAAGTTTCAGATATTTCCGGAGAGCTCTGGTACGAAGAACGCTACGATCACGAAGTCTCGGAACAATTCCATATCGATATCCGCAATAAAGGGTTGGATCCTTATCAGCCGGTTTTTGATGAAGCGGCAGAAGAGCTTGTCGAAGAATTGGAAGATTTTGATTTTGCCGAACTTGAACAACTTCAGTCCTTGGCGGAAATACGATTTGCGGCCAATTTTTCTGAAGAGGCGTTCGCCGAGTATCTGGAAGTTGATGGGGATGAAATTACGCTGATCAGCTTACCAAGTGACGCTGATCCCATGCTGCAACGGATCCGGGCTGTCCGTATCCGGGACCAGTTGTTTGTGGACGGCTTGCAGACCCATTATGAAGAATTCAATGTGGCGATGGAGGAGAGTTACGCACTTTGGCAGGAACAAAGCCTGCAGGAAGTTAAGGCCCAGCGTGAAGCCGAATATGAAGCCATGGGCAAGGCAATACTGGGCGTGCTCGCCTTCGGTCTGGCCATTGCAGCCGCTGCTGCAGGTGCCAATACCGGTTCTGCCGGAACGAGTGCCGCAGCTAACACTGGGGCGATTATAGCCGGTGTTGGCGGTGCGGCGCTTATTGCTGATAGTTTCCGGACAAGCAAGGAAGCCGAGTTCCATCGGGACAGCTTGGAAGAGATGGGCCAATCCATTAATATCGAGCTGGGCCCGCAAGTTGTCGAGTTTGATGAAACGACCGAGGAAATTACCGGGGATGCGGCCGAGCAATTTGCTCAATGGCGGGCTTTCCTCAAACGTATGTATGACCTCGAACGCACGCCTGCGAAAAAACTTTAACTTGAGTTTAGGTTAGATGCTGAACGAAAAATTGCAGCAGGCGGAGGAGGGAAGTCGGCAAAGGCTGATTATCTACAGCCTGGTCATCGCTGTCATCCTGCTGGCTAGCGCCTTGTTTATGATGATTTCCGTGGGCGGTTTCTGGCAGCAGCAACAAGCTGTCGTTGTTCCGGTCGTCGAAGAGCCGCTGCTGGTGCCCGCCGCTGAGACACCGTCTGTTGTTCTTCCTGAAAAAACAGCGGTGGATTTGGAGGCACAGCGGCTTGACTTTGTAACCGGACTTGCAAAATACGAAAAGGATCATGAGGAGATTATCGCCACGGCTGAATTTGCCAACTGGGATGCTGGTTTGCAAACCCGGCTTGCGCAAAATATGGATGCGGCGACAACAGAATTTGCATCCGGAAATTATGAGCCGGCGCTCACTGCTCTTAACCAGCTTCTGGAAGATGGCGCCTTGGCGGTGCAGGGGTTCGACGCCGCGTATCAGGAAAGTTTGACCAATGCCCGTGCGGCGTATGATGCGGATGCGGTTGCTGAGGCAAAAATATATATCGCTCAGGCTCTTTCCTACAAGGCATCAGAGGAAGCATTGTGGTTTTCCGAGACTGTAGAAAAACTACAGGCTGTTTTGGACCTTATTAAACTGAACAATGTGGCGAAGGTAGAAAATAACACCGCCGAGGAACGCCGACTTTCCGCAGAAATCTTTGAACTGGATCCCGCCCGGATTATCTATGGTCAGCGGGTTGCGCAAATAGATCAGCAATGGAAAGACGCGCGCTATGAGACAACCATCACCAAGGGCCTCAACGCATTCAAAAACCGGGACCTGAAAAAACTGGACGCTGCCGCCAAACAGGCCCGCAAGATTTATCCGGCGAAGGCGGAGACGGCGGCCCTCGACGCCAAGTTAATCTCCTTGAAAACAGATATCGCGTTTTATGGGTTCCTGAAAAACGGTAACAAAGCGATTGCGCAGGATAACTGGAAGCAAGCCAACGAAAACTTTGCCCAGGCAACGGCGCTTAAATCGGAAAATGCGGAAGCCAGCGCCGGTTTGGCTGTATCCTCCGACATTCTGGCAAACTTATATGAAATACAGGCCTACATGCGAGATCAGGCGCGATTGTCCAATGAGCAAGTCGCTGCAAAAGCGACCGCCACCGTTGCCGAGGCCAAGGTACTGGCCTCATTAAGCCCGACACTGGCCCGCGAAATTTCCGATCTGGAGCAAGCCATTCTCGATCAGAACCGGCCGGTGGAGATTATCGTGATTTCGGATAAACTGGCCAATGTCTTTGTCCGCGGTGTTGGTCAAATCGGCGCCGTCGACCGTTATCGTATAGAATTGAAACCGGGTGCCTATTTGTTCGAAGGGCGCCGGGAAGGCTTTAAAGCGAAAATTGTGAAAGTCGAGATCAAGCCAACGGATGTGTTAGTAGAGGTTAGAGTAATTCCTGATGAGCGAATTTAACCAAGAGCTGAAACGGGCGGCGGCCCGTCAGCATCGGATTTTCTTCTTTTCCCTTTTGCTGATTGTACTGTTGGTCGTTTTCGTGGGCGGATTTACCCTGTTTGTCAAGGGAACGCCGATCGTTGTTATACCGCCTGAGGTTGAGGAAACGGCCGAATTTGATGTGACGAGCGGCATGGCCGTGATTATCGACGGGACGCTGTTTTCCCTTTCCCGAAACCCGAAGATCAAAACAGCGGCGCAAGGCTTCGAAATCGATGAGCGGATGATTGTGGCGGATCAGGAAGGGAAGCAGCTGGTTATTGAACTGGTTCCCCTGCCGGCTCAGATTATTCTCAAAACCGACAAGGAAAATCCACAGGCCGAGTGGTTCGTTGACGGCAAGTCGATGAGCCTTTCCAAGGACCTTGATCTGACAATTGAGGCGGGCCGCTATGTCATTTCAGTTGATCCAAAATACTATCTTGAGGAAAGTCTGGATATAGACGTCGGTCGCGGCGAAATAGTTGAACAGACAGTAACAATGCGGGAACTCGCCGTTCCCTTGAAAATCGAGACGGTTCCAGACGGCGCTACTATCGAAATTGACGGGATACCTGCCGGAAATAGCCCGCTGCTATATGAGCTGTCAGGCGGCAGGCATCAGTTCATCCTTCGCAAAGGCGGCTTTGCGGTCATCGAAGAACTCTTAGAAGTCACCAACAAAGATGAGGCGGTTACCCGAAATTATCGCTTACAGGTCGAGCCGGCCTACGTCACCATAGAAATAACGCCAAAAGGCGGGCAGTTGACCCTCAATGGAAAGCCGATCAAACATAGTGCAAAAATCCCGGTAAAGCCCTCCCGGTCTTATGACGTGAAATATGTAAAACCTGGATTTTTTGGTCAGGAGAAGTCCATCAAGGTGGCATCTGGCTCCACCAAGGCACTGTCCTTTGCGCTTAAAACAGAGATTGGAAATGTGACAATTTCATCAACGCCGAATGCTGTGGTTGTCGTCAATGGTCAACCGGTTGGCGAGACGCCTGTGAACCTTCGGTTGCAGGCTGTTCCCCATCGTGTCCAGCTGGTCCGAAAAGGGTACCGGATGCAAGAGAAGAAGGTCACACCCTCTGCGGCCCGGGATGTCCGATGGAACGCAGAATTACTGACCGTTGAGGCCGCGAAGAAATCAGAAGCCAAAAAGAGTTATGTCAACGCGATAGGCATGCAAATGAAGCTTTTCAAGCCGTCCTCTTTTGTCATGGGTGCCCCGCGCCATGAAACAGGCCAGCGCGCAAATGAGTTTGTCAGACAGGTGACGTTGGATCGATACTTTTATGCGTCCCGCCGCGAAGTGACGCAACGGCAGTTTGCAGCCTTCAAGCCGAGCGCTTCGGTTGCCGCCCAAAATATGCCGATCACTAATGTATCCTGGATGGAAGCCGCCTTGTTTTGTAACTGGTTGAGCGTGCAGGAAGGCTTGAAACCCTTCTATAAATTCTCGGGCAGCAGATTTGTCGGCTTTACGGCGTTAGCAAATGGATACCGTTTATTAAGTGAAGCGGAGTGGGAATGGCTGGCGCGTAAAGCCGGAAGACCTCAGGAAACCCGATTTCCCTGGGGAGACAAGCCGATTATTCCGTCGGGGTCTGGGAATATTTCTGACGAATCCGCCCGAGGGAAAGCCCGGTTCTATGTGCCCGATTACGACGACGGCTTTGCCGGGCTGGCACCGGTGGGCAGTTTCGATGCGGACAAATCGGGTTTGAATGATCTATTTGGCAATGTCAGCGAATGGGTAAATGACTATTATTCCCTGACGCCTCCGGTGAAGGGAGAGACCTTTGAAAATCCTTTGGGAGGGCTCTCTGGTGACAAACATGTTATTAAGGGATCGAATTGGCAATCCGGTACTCTCACGGAACTCCGGCCTTCATATCGAGATGCGGGCGATGAAGGACGAAAAAATGTTGGCTTCCGTATTGGCCGCTACTTGTAAGGAGTAAAAATGCGCTTCCTCAAAAAATCTAGGCTTACGTTATTGGTTCTATTCCTATCCCTTGCGGGTATCAGTACATTCGGTTTGCATTATGCGCTGGCGCAGTCCGGCGGAAAAGTGCTTGATCTGAGTACGTCGGTTTCCTTTCCGGTGGATATTTAGATGCGGGATATCATTAAAAATGCGGGCGCGTTGGTACTGTCAATCATTGCAGTGCATTTGGTGTATCAGGGATATGTGAGGCCGGAAGCGACGCAAATCATGGAGGCCTCGCGACTGGCCGGAACTTCAGCGCCCAGGGATCTTGTGGTTATCCTGAAAGATTGGGAACAGGAGATCTGCCTCATATTGATGCTCTGGGGTGTTTATCTGATCGGCTCAAAATGTCTGAGCATCGTCAAAAGCGGTTACCTGTACAAAGTAGATTTGCTCGAAGGAAATAACGACGGGGAGGAAATGGATTTGGCAATGACCGTCGACCGTATTGAAGAACTTCCCGAGAAAATCAAGAATACGCCCCTCATACAAACCCTGATTTCCAGCATTCGTCGCTATTTGATTACAGATGATGTGCAGAATACGTCTGATGCCATCGAAACCAGTGTCGATGCCCTTGCGATCCGTCAGGAAGCCGAGAACTCGATGATCCGCTATTTGATCTGGGCCATTCCGTCTATCGGATTTATCGGCACTGTGCGGGGTATCGGTCAGGCGCTGTCACAAGCGGATCAAGCGCTTGCCGGGGATATTTCGGGCATGACCAACAGTCTTGGTGTGGCTTTTAATTCAACTTTGGTGGCCCTGATAATCAGCATTTTTCTGATGTTCCTGCTGCATCAGCTGCAGCGATTGCAGGATGGTCAAATTATTGAAACACAGGCCTACTGCGAGAAGTTTTTGCTCAATCGGATAAGTAAATAGGTGCATTCTGAAACGGCAGCGAAAAACTGAGGGCTTCAATCTGGCCTTTCTCGACATTATGTCGTGCGGCCTGGGAGCGGTGATTCTTGTGCTCATCCTATTGAAACATCAACCGGAGCCATCGCCTATCGATACAGACGTGTTGAAGTCTGATTTGTCTCGCATGCAGCAGATGGAACAGGAACTGCAATCAACTCTTGCTGTCGTTCGTAAACAAGAATTGTTGCTTAAAAAAAGTATTAGCAGCGAGGGCGCTGATAACAAACGAATTGCCGAACAGATCTCCGCCCTTGCGCAGATTGCAAAACAGCAGCAGGCGCAACTTCAAAGCCTGAAGACCGAAATTGAAAACGCGCCGCCGGCGCACAAGGAAGATGTTATTCAGTCCGATAAAGGCCAGGAGGAGAATTATCTGCTGGGCCTGAAAGTTGAAGGGCGGAGAATTGTCCTGCTGGTCGACATGAGTGCCTCCATGACCGATGAAAAACTGATCGATATCATTGTGCGAAAGGCGAGGTCAAACGGGGACAAGAAAAAAGGCCCGAAATGGCTGCGGACGAAACGCATTGTCGAATGGCTGTTGGCGCGCTTGCCCAAAGACTCCGAGGCTATTGTCATCGGGTTTAGTGACAAGTCGGAAAAAATAGGGGCGCAAAACTGGTTTTCGGCGGCAAACCCCGCGGCGATTACCCAGGTCATCAGCTCACTGGATTCAGTTATTCCAACGGCGGCGACAAACTTGCAGGAGGGCTTGAAAACAGCCGCAAAACTTTTGCCCGCGGCAACTAATTATTATGTTGTCACGGATGGTTTGCCGACCGCAGGGACATCAAACTATGTCAGTTTAAATCCTTTTTCGTCCTGTAATTCCCTGTTGGGAAAAGCCAATAAGATAAGCGGTCAATGCCGGGTAAAATTGTTTCGGCACACCATAAATGAATCGGGCCCGCGAAAAGGCAAGCCAGTGAACGTGATCTTGCTGCCTTTGGAAGGAGATCCGCAAGCTGCACCGGAATTTTGGAGTTGGACTAATTCAACCGGTGGCTTGCTTATTTCTCCGGCAGAGAGTTGGCCATGAAGCGCAGGAACAGACAATTCGAAATATTCAGCCTGTCTTTTCTGGATCTGATTTCCTGTGGGTTCGGGGCCGTTGTCTTGCTGGTGCTGATTTCCAAAACATCGGTGGATGTCGGCTCCTCGAACCTGGATGCGGCCAAGGATCTTATTCGGCAGATGATTACCACGGAACAAGTCGTTGAGGAGCTCGATACGGAACTGGCGGTTCGCCAATCGGCGCTGGAAAAGCTGAAGACTCGGCTTGGTCAGCAGAAAAGCCAGTCGACCGCGCTGGCACAGGAGCTGGCATCCAAGGAAACACAGAGCGAAACGGCGACCGATGATCTGGAAGGCCTGGCCCGAGTTGCCGCAGCACAAAAGAAAATCAGCATCACACCGTCCACGTCAGAAATACGCGATGAGGAAGTCGGCGGAATCCCGACGGACAGCGACTATATTCTGTTTATTGTTGATACATCGGGCAGCATGAAAGCAATCTGGAACCGGGTGAGCCGTGAAATGCAAAACGTGTTGGAGATTCATCCACAGGTTAAGGGATTTCAAATCATCAATGACAATGGCATTCATTTGATCTCCGCCTATGCCGGGAAATGGATTACCGATACGCCGGGCAGGCGCCGGGCCATATTCAAGGCCTTCAGTGGCTGGAACAGTACGTCGAACAGCAGCCCCGTTGAGGGCTTGCAGCTGGCGTTAAAGCGCTATGCGCGGCCCGGGATCAGCCTGTCTATTTATATCTTCGGAGATGATTATACCGGATCTTCCTACAATCAGGTTATTAACGAGCTGGCGCGCGAGAACACGAACAGAAAAACCGGAAAGCCGTTGGCCAAGATTCACGCGATTGGCTTTATTTCTCCCGGTGCGACAAATCGGTTCGGTATTCTGATGCGCGAAGTGACCAAGCGAAATGGCGGTACTTTCATAGCTTTACCGCGTTGAAGAAAATGAAGGCGTATTTCCTTTGATTTTCGTTTAATTTTCATATATTCAATTTATAGGTTCAAATTACTTCGAAACTACATATTTATGCTTTCGAAGTTCAGGAGATTTTAGCATGTCGGCGGATTTCGACGTCTTTATTATTGGCGGCGGTATAAATGGCTGTGGTATTGCGCGGGACGCTGCCGGTCGGGGCTATTCTGTTGGCCTGTGTGAAATGTCGGATCTGGCAAGCGGGACGTCGTCCGGATCAACCAAACTCGTTCATGGCGGGCTTCGGTATCTGGAGCATTATGAATTTCGGCTTGTTCAAAAGGCCCTGTCTGAACGAGAAGTGCTATGGGCCAACGCGCCGCATATCATCTGGCCATTGCGGTTTGTCCTGCCCCACCATCGAGGCCTGCGACCCGCCTGGTTGCTCCGTCTTGGTCTGTTTATGTACGACTATATTGGCGGACGTAAAAAACTTCCGGCAACAAAAACCGTTGATTTGAAAACGAATGTCGTGGGTAAGCCGCTAAAGCCGCTCTTTTCGAAGGGGTTTGAATATTCCGATTGTTGGGTCAATGACTCGCGACTGGTTGTGCTGAACGCGCAGGATGCGGCACAGCGTGGGGCGATAATAGAAACCCGGACCAAATGTGTCTCCGCAGAGCGTAAAGACGGGATTTGGCATATTACCACTGAAAACGTACAATCCGGGGAGGTCACTGTGCGGACAGCGGACTTGCTGATTAATGCCGCCGGACCTTGGGTGGACGAGGTCCTGGTTGGGTCCGTCAGAAGCTCAAATAGCAAAAATGTGCGTCTCGTGCAGGGCAGTCATATTGTTGTTCCCAAGATTTTTGATCACGATCGAAGCTATATTTTTCAAAATAGTGATGACCGCATTATCTTCGCCATTCCTTATGAACATAAGTACACTCTGATTGGCACCACGGATCAGGATTATGTGGGCGACGCCAGTGACGTTGCCATAACCATGGAGGAAATCACCTATCTTTGCGCTGCTGCGAGCGAGTATTTTGAGAAACCGGTACGCGATGAGGATGTGGTTTGGACATATTCAGGTGTTAGGCCGCTTTTCGATGACGGCGCTTCCATGGCTCAGGAGGCGACACGAGATTATGTTTTAAGACAGGATGGTGCTTCAGGCGACGCGCCTCTGCTCAATGTATTTGGTGGAAAGATCACAACATATCGTATCCTGGCCGAAGCGGTACTAGAGATGATTGAGGCGAACTTGCTAGCGCGTGGGCCGGCCTGGACCAAACAGGCAAGCCTACCGGGCGGAGATTTCCCGTTTGAGTATTTTTCGAGGCTTTTGGAGAAGGTGCGAGAGAAATTTCCCTTTCTGGAAAGGGAACAATCGGAACGAATGGTCCGCGCCTATGGTACCCTGATTTATGATCTTTTGGCAGATGCCTCGACTTTGTCGGATCTCGGGGTCGATTTCGGCCAAGGTCTTACGGAACGTGAAGTTGCGTATCTGATGGAGAATGAATGGGCGCGCACCGCTGAGGATGTACTTTGGCGCCGGACTAAGCTCGGCATTGAGGCGGATGACGCTCTTTTCACTGCTCTAAACGATTGGATGTCCGCGCACGTGTAAAACCAGCAGCCCTACATCTGCAATTCTTAAAAGAGCAGGATGAGCTTTCGTTTTGCGTCCACCCATCCTGTCATCGCAAATGCTGGAACTGCTAGATAAGAATATTGTCGGTGTCTATATCCCTCAGCTTTACATTCTCAAGGGTCAAGACATCTTCTTCACTGAAGGTAAAAACGACATCCTTGCCAACTTGTTCAGCCAAACCAATCACCGCTGAAACGCTCCCCAGATCATACAGGATCAAGTCCAGAACATCGTGTTCGCTGTTAAAATCCTTCAGCAGGTCTTTACCTGAATTCGGGCCAAATATAAACAGATCATCCCCATGCCCGCCTTCAAATTGATCGGCGCCGGCTCCGCCGTTGAGCGTATCATTACCGTCCATGCCGAGCAGAAGATCATGACCTTCGTCACCTTCCAGAGCATTATCAGTATCATCGCCGCCGATGCGATCATAAGCAATCAACGCGTCGTCCTGAATGGCTTCTACGTCACTATTACGCTCAATGACATCTGCCAGGGTGATGTCCCAAAGCCTGTCGATTTCACTTTGTGACAGCTCGGAGTTCTGGCTCCAGAAAGGATCGCCATCCCGAATAGCCATGAACTGGTCCGCCACGATGGTTGCGAACAATTCCCCAAGCATCCCATCATTTGCAGGATCCTCTGCCAGACCACCAACCCAGGCATCGATGTCGTCAACGCTGTCATACACGCTGGCAAGCGCCGGAGCCAAATCCGGATCTGAGGTGATATCCGAGAAATTCTCCATTCTATTGAGCCCGACAGCTTCGCGAAGGTCGTTGTAGCTCGCAATGCCCAGGTCTCTGCCGCGCTGGATGTTCAAGGATGCCAGGTCAAAGCCAACATCGCCCTCTTCGCCGAACAGGAAATTCCGTAAGTCATCAACGATCTGCGTATCAAGCTCCTGCGCCGTGCCATCCGCGAGGCCACGCAACAAGGGTTCTATCCCGCCATTGGCAGCGACAACGTCAGCCGAGAAAAATGAATCCCGCAAGGCGAGATCGCCCGCAGCTATGGTGTCGCCATTCTCGTCAAGGCGCCCTAGGGTAGAGGAGACGAGGCTATGGCCGAACCGATAAGCGGCGGTTGCAAATTCGACGGATACACCGGGATTTACACTACTATCGTATCCGCCGTAGTTGGCTATGGCATCTTCACCAACCAGTAAAGGCAGGTACTCGTTGAAAGTGATGGCCTGGATTTCCGCCTCCACCCGAACCCGTGCGGCATCGTAGAGTTCATCTGATGTCCAGTCCGGATTTTTCTCAGCGAGCTTATCTACCCAGGTATTATGCTCTCGAGCGAAAAGTGTTTGAATGGCGTAAAGGCCGGAATTCTCGGCAGCCCGAATGTCGCCAGCGAGGACGCTTCCGTCATCGGCGAAGGCGACGAGGCCAAACTCATCAAGCAGTAACTTTCCATCATCTGTACTAAGAGCAGCAGCGGTTGCCGCATCGGATCCGTAAACCATGGATCCGTCCATGAAAGAGGTGATCTCGTTTGTATATTGTGCCGCCGTCTCTACGCCTGTTCCGCTCACCGGGTCTGCCCGGAAGAAACCCATATCAATTTCCGGATCAAAATACTCATCGTCGTCGGGAATGTCGATCGGCTCATACGTTGTTCCAGAGACTGTCAAATCGATATCGTGGTCTATAAATTGCCCCCATACCCAAAAAAGATCGCTGACGTCAAACGAATTAACCGTATCGCCTTCCTGGGCCACGACAGCATTGCTTATTTCCCGGGGGCTTGCCAGATCGTCTTCTATTTCCCAGATACCATCCTCAAAATTTTCAGGTGCCAGTCGCAGTAAAGTTTGTCCGGCAGCACCCCATTCCGGGTTTTCAATGTTACTCGCCGTGCCATCGACGGGCCGGGTGGTTCCCTCATTATCAGGATCGTTGTTATTTGATCTATTGCGGTCTTCATCTCTGTCTCGGCCGTCTCCGGTTGGATCTTCTCTTCTGCCGCTCGGAAGTTGGTTGCGAAAATCATCTTCGGGATTGCGTCGTGTCGATCTCATTTCAATCTCCTTTTAACAATGAAGTGGGCAATATCCAGCTGCCCGCCATAAAAATTTACATTTTCATGATGTTCGGAGCGCTAGGCTAAAATATGTTAAAAATGTGATATAATGAGGAGATTTCGAAATTCTACTGTAATATTCGAAAAAATACAGGTCACCGGTGAGAGGTAAAACCGGTCTGCCTTACGTCGGCAAAATACCACTAATAAAGATTATACGAACCACTTTAGAGGTCCGGTGCAACCGACCTTGCGATTGCACCGGACCCCATAAAGAGATCGTATTTAGTCTTCCTTTGGAGCCGCTTTATCGAGGTTCTTCGGTGCAAAGATATCACCAAAGGCACCTTTACCAGGATTCTGGGCTTTTCCCGGCTCGCTTTCTTTCGGGGCAGTTTGGTCCAGGTTATTTGGCTTAAACACGCCACCAAACGATCCTTTACCCGGGCTTTGCGGTACAGAGTCAGACCCTGGCGATGTTTTGCTGCCGCCAAATATATCCGGACCCTTGAGATTTTTTTGCCTTATCTGTTCCAGCCGTTGTTCCTTAACCGCTTTAATGCGTTGGTCCTGAATAAATCGTTTTTGTTCACGGACATCCATGACGCATTCTTTAGGACTATAAACTTGAGAAAACCATATGGTCGAAAAACCACCAAGAGCTACCAAAACTAGAATGATTGCAGCCGGGTTGCCTCGCAGGAATTTCGGCAGTTTGAAACTTCCACTAACCGCAGAAACAGGCGCACCATTTGCCAACGCTAACTGCTGTCGCCGTCGATAGACTTCATGGATTAACGCACCAACAACTGTCATTGCGATGATAATGAACGCGAGAGAGGATATGGACGGGTTAATGCCGTATCGAACTTTTTGCGCAAGTTCGATCGTCAAGGTTGGATATTTTCCAAATGTGAAGGTTGTCGTATTGTAGTTCTCGAAAGACGCAAGAAACGCGAGAACGGCAGCAGAAGCGATTGCCGGTTTCATGAACGGCAGAAGTATTTTCCTGAACGCTTGAACATTGGTTGCGCCGAGATCAAGGGCGGCCTCAGTCAGCCCCATATCAAAGCGCTGTAGCCGAGCAATGAATACGAGCATGCAATAGGACGCAATAAAGGTTGATTGGCCAAGGATCGTCAGGAAGATACCATTATGCAGGAAGCTGTCGCTGCTGAAACCCAGCATAATGTTGATGCGATCCCAGAAAACCAGTGTTGAGATACCCAACACAACGCCAGGTACAAGAATAGGCGCAATTACAATTGTATAGTAAGTCGCACGTAGTTTTGGCCAGATTTGCGTCAACATCAATGCGCCTGCCAAGCCCATAACCACGGACAGGATTACAGTCCCGATACCGACAAAAATACTGTTCTTAATACCATTCAGAATACGATCATCATTGGCTAGTACGTCAAACCATTGAAAGGTTAGACATTCCCAAGGGGTCATTTTTGGGAAGCTCGGCGAATTAAATGCCGTAATACTCATGACGACCAAGGGCCCCAATAAGTATCCAAAAAAGATAATCAGATAGGCGACGAGGAAAAATTTGATGAGGATATTTTCGGTTTTCATTTACCAATATCTCCCATCTTGACCTTAAACAATCGCATCAGTGACAACACAATAAAGACACATGTGACCAGCAATACGATCGCGAACGCCGCCCCGCGTGGCCAGTTTCCACCTTGGTTGAACCATTGATAAATAATCTGCGTAAACCAGAGGCTGGATGGACCGCCTAATATCTGCGGTGCAGCCAGCGCGCCGGCCGAGAGCATGAAGACCATTGTGCAGCCGGAGACTATTCCCGGTTTTGCATATGGGATTACGATACGCCAGTGAATGCGCCACCAAGGGGCACCCATATCCCGAGCCGCTTCGATTTGGTTGCGATCCAGGCTTTCAATGACGTTATACATCGGGAATATCATCAGCAGGATATAAGCATATCCCAAGCCCGCATAGAGGGCGACATTAGCCCTGATAAAATCAATAGGATCACTGATCAGTCCAAAAGCCAGCATCATTTCGTTGATGACACCACTTTCACCGAAAATAATCCGGAAAGCAAACGCCCTCAAAATTTCGTTGATCCAGTAAGGGATAATCAACAGCAGGACAAGAACCCGCGTGAAACCACCGCCTCTAGATTGGCCTAAGTAATAGGCCAATGGATAGCAGAGGACCAGATCAAGAATTGTTACAAAAATGGCGGCAAGCAGGGTGCGCCCAAAGACCCCCAGATCAACTACATTATAAGAACTGTCCGAACCGGGAGCGCCAAGCACCAGGTATTTGTAATGCTCAATCGTATAGGTGTCTTTCGGGCCGCCCATTTCCGGTGGAGGCAGATGATGCCGGAAGGAGAAATCCAGCATGGACAACTGCGGCAGGATGATGAGTAAAATGACCCAGAAGCCAACAGTGACCAGTAAGAAGATCCCGAGCCCGTAGCCGTTCTTATTAAAATACTCTGAAAATATTTTTGATAAATTCATCGCGCTATCTTATTCGCTGGCCAGGTCGCCGGCAGGAAGCACAATCGCTTGCCGAGCGTCATATTCCAATGTCAGATCATGTCCTTGCGCTGATTGGCGTTGCTGACCCACATTCACCAAGGACATTTTGATTTCTTTCCCTTCACTGCCTTCCAGGAATACGTTGTAAATCTGACCTTCAAATTCTTCATGCTTGACCATCGCCGTTAAGCGGTTTTTGGCAGGCGTGCTATCTGCAGCGATATTACAGGCTTCCGGGCGGATAAACATCATCGCTGGATCGCCGACATTCATGTTGCCAAGCGCGGACGGGGCAATGCGTGCCAACAAATCGCCGGATCGATTTGTATCGATAAGCGCTGTATCTCCATCAATGGATTTTACGCTGCCGCGGAAGACATTATTCTCGCCAACGAACGACGCCACAAAAGGTGTTGCGGGGTCATTGTAAATGGTGTGTCCATCGGCGATCTGGTCAATTATACCGGCCCGCATGACCGCAACATTATCTGACATAGTCAGGGCTTCACCCTGATCATGAGTGATATAAATGAATGTAATACCGACCCGCTGCTGTATTTCGCGGAGTTCAGTCCGCATATGCTGCCTGAGTTTGAGATCAAGCGCAGACAGCGGCTCGTCGAGCAACAAAACATCCGGTTCCGCACAAAGAGCTCTCGCAATCGCCACCCGTTGCTTTTGGCCCCCCGATAATTCGGACGGCAATTTATCGCCTTGATCGGGGAGGGCTATCATGTCGAGCAATTCATCTGCCCGTTTCCGTCGCGCAGCTTTTCCAACACCTTGAACTTCCAGCGAGAAAGTAATGTTTTCCCAGACCTTCATGAGCGGGAACAGGGCTAAATTCTGAAAAATGAGAGCCGTCGGACGTTTGTTGGGTCCGATGCCCGCCATGTCCCGTCCGCCAATTTTTACTTTGCCATCGCTTGGTTCGAGAAACCCGGAAACAGCCCTTAGAATTGTTGTTTTGCCGCAACCAGATGGCCCGAGAAAGGAGAAAAATTCGCCTCCGTTGATATTTACATTGGCTTCACGAACTGCAACAAATTCGCCGAAGCGTATCCAGACGTTCTCAAGATTAACGTCAACCCCTTTACTCATAAATCTCTCCTGTTCAGCACTTAATTGATCGCACTGCCCCACAAAGGAGGAACTCTTTTTCGTTTTCTTTTATTTTTTACGATAACCGCGACTATGCACGATTATCGTAAAAAATAAAATAGTATCCCGAGCTTTCTATATAGCGCCGCCCGGGATACTAGTTTCAAATGTTATGAACTCTTGAACTTGTTCACATATTCTGTCCGGATCTCAGCATACCATGGTGCCTGTGGCGGCCAAGGATTGAGATTGCTGAGAGAATCTCCTGGATAAGCATCTGCGAAGTTTTTCTTATATGCTTCGCCTGCGAATGCATCCGCGCCCAGAACTGGTGAGTTATACCCATGTTCATCAATGGCTTTACCCGCGTTTTTCGGGTCATACGAGAATTTGACGAATTCGTAAATCTGGTCGATGTTTTTCGCACCAACCGGTATCGCGATACCGTCAACCCAAGCCATGGCACCTTCAACAGGTGCCTGATACATGATTGGATCACCTGCCGTTTTAAGAGACATTGGCGGTCCATCCCAAGTCTGGCCAACGATTACACCTTCGTTCAGTAGGCCGTTCTTTTGTGTGTCGGCATCGTTCCAAAGAAGCTTGATGTTCTTCTTGCGGGCGATGCACCATGCGGTCACCTTTTCCCAGATAGGGCGCATCGTTGCTTCAGATTCGTAGGCTTTCCACATATCACCCGGGTTCAATTCACCAATGGTTTCCATGTAAAGACCTGCGCAAAGCATCATGGAATGCGGGCGTCCCATTGTCTTGCCAGCATTTGCATCTGACCAGATGTCGCCATAACTTGGTGCAGCACCTGCTGGCGCCCATTTGTCTGTACGCCACGCAACGCCTTCAGTCCCCCAGATATGAGGGAGCCAATGCGAGCCTTTACCGTCAAAATCCCAGTCTTTCGTGCCGATATTTGTCATCGCCGGATTAACATTCGCAACCGGAACCCGTTTCATGTCGATAGGTTGCAACAACTGAAGCGGACCCCATTCGAGGCCCTGGTTGTTCGTCGGTGAAACAACGTCGAAGCCCTGACCTTTGGTGGCTTTCATCTTGTTGATAATTTCTTCGTTCGATCCGATACCTGTATAATTGATCTTAATACCGGTTTCTTTTTCGAAGTCCGCAATAAACGGTTTCGGCAGGTAATCTGACCACATAAGTATGTTGATCTCACCGGATGATGCCAGTGCACTGCGGCTAATAATAGCCGGTGCGGCAGCTGCGGCACCTACGACTGCGGCGCCTTTAAGCAGGTCTCTACGTTTAACCTGATGTGTCTTAATTTTAGTCATTTACGATCTCCCTTAGTTATTTGAGCATCTTCGTTGTTAGTTGAAGTACGCTATATGCGGTTGCCCTCTTGCTGGCTCCGAATTTTTTTAAACTCGTTTCTGAGTTCAGTATATCCCCGATAGTGACCCTTAAAATTCAATAACCGACATATAATGCTGTACGACAGGCAAAATACCTAGGGGCAATCTGTGACAGAGATATGACAAAATTCCATTTGGTAAATATGTGGTTTCTTGAAGATTTTAATGGTTTTGTGTTTTCCCCTCTAACCTTAGCTTTTAAGAAGCAGACAAATCTCAGTGTAAGTCTTTAGACATATCAACTCTTCGTCAACTACATTGAGGATAGGAAACCCGCTAGTCAAGTTTAGATTATGGGTTTACTTATTTATTTAGTACTTTCAACAACCTAGTCGTGCAAAACTTTCACATACAAGACTTACGGGAAGGCCGGAGCCCAAAAAAGCAACAGAATAAGCAGCTTAGGCCGGAGCCAAAGCCCCATATATTTTCTTCAAAGAATCTTGAATAATAATTTTGCGGTATTTTTTGGAAGTATGATGCTAACTTGAAAAAATGTTGATCTGACCAAATAACCAAAAAAATTTATGGAAAAGTGAGGCAACAGACGATGACCAATGAAATAAATGCCTTTGCCGAAAATGGCTACATCGAGATAGAAGGCGTATCCACAGGTACGTTGACGGACCGGACATTTGTCGCCAAAGACCTTTTCGATGTTGCAGGATATCCAACGGGTGGGGGAAATCCCGATTGGGCGCGAACGCATCCTATTCCGGATCAGCATTCCTGGGCTGTCTCAACTTTGTTAGCGGCGGGGGCGACCTTTAAAGGGAAAACCATAACTGACGAAATCTCATTGGGTATTCTAGGTGAGAATATTTTTTACGGCACACCGTTAAATAGTGCGGCGCCTGATCGTGTGCCGGGCGGTTCATCTTCTGGCTCCGCTGCGGCTGCTGCTGCCGGCTTGGCCGACATAGCCTTAGGTACAGATACCGGTGGATCGGTTCGTGTTCCCGCAAGCTTTTGCGGGTTGTATGGTATCCGGCCTACCCATGGTCGTCTGAATCTTTCTGGAATGCTTCCGCAGGCACCAAGTAGCGATACTACTGGATGGTTAGCCAAGGAGGCACAGTGTTTTGCTGAAGCTTCTTCTGTTTTATTGGAAGAAGTTGTTGAGATGGCGCGGCCAGAGCGATTGGTCATTGCGGTTGATGCGTTCGGATTTGCGGACAGAGGGACGGCGACTGCCCTTGGGCCATTGGTTGGCAAATTAAGCAGGTTGGCGGAGGAGACAGTTGAAGATGTCCTGGCACCACAGGGGATTTCAGTTTGGGGCAAGGCGCAACGAACCTTGCAAATGGCGGAAGCCTGGCAAACCTTCAAAGACTGGATCGAAATCACAAATCCTGGTTTTGCCTTCAATGTTGCCCGCGGTCTTACAATGGGATCGATGGTATCGGAAACAGATCGCCAATGGGCCGCTTTGATGAAAAGAGAAGCGCGGGCGCGATTGGAATATTTGTTACCGGCCGGTACGGTCATGGTTTTGCCGACAACACCCTTTCCTGCGCCGTTTAAAGGATTGCCGATACCTGAACAAAATCCAGTTAGGGAATTAATCCTGTCCTTATGTGCCCATGGCGGTCTTGCCGGGTTTCCGCAAGTCAACGTACCTGGTGCCCTTGTAGACGGCGCCCCTGTTGGATTGTCCATAGTCGCTGCTCGCAATGAGGACGCGCGCCTTGTCGGGTTGGCTTGTGCTTTGGGAGATTCATTGTCATGAACGAGTTCGAGCCTAATATTCCAGAAGTCGTCGCGGAAGTTCGCGAAAAATTTGAATGTTATGAAACAGCACTTGCCGAAAAAGATGTTGATGTCCTGGATGATACTTTCTGGAATAGTCCTTTTACGGTTCGCCTGGCCATGAGTGAGCATGGATACGGTTTCGATGCTATCCACGAGCATCGGGTTGCCCGTCCGCCGGGACCCGGTATAAAAGAACAAAGAATTCGTCTTGAAATTCTGACGGTCGGTTATACCGTGGCAACCGTGAATTTGGAGTTTAAAGTTTTAGGGCAGGATTTGATAGGGCGACAGAGCCAATCCTGGGTTAAATTTCCTGAACTTGGTTGGAAAGTAATAAGCGCACATGTTTCGACGACAGACGGAACCAAGCTGTGGTGAGGATTACCCTATAGCTGTCGACCAAGCATATAGTTGGATCTCTCTTTTTTATGTGATTACCCGTAAATGATGTATTATTATTATCGTATGTAGTAAAAAAGGGGCCTAAAATGAGTGATGACGTAAAAAACTATCAAAAATATGCGGCAGAATTAATAGGGACACTTGTACTGGTGTTGTTCGGCTGTGGCAGTGCTGTCATAGCCGGGGATCAAATTGGTTTCGCAGGAATTTCCTTTGCCTTTGGGTTTTCTGTCTTGATCATGGTGTATGCCATTGGTGGCATTTCAGGCTGCCATATCAATCCTGCCGTTACCTGCGGCATGGTCGTTGCCGGTCGAATGCAAATCAGAGAAGCAATCATTTACGTAATTATGCAATGTATCGGCGCTATTATCGGCGCGGCTATTCTTTACGTTATTGCCTCTGGAAAGGCGGGATATGATATTGCGGTCAACGGTCTCGGCCAGAACGGATATGGCGCGTCGTCGCCTGCCGGGTATGGGATGACTTCGGCTTTCATCGCGGAGGTCGTGCTTACCGCTATTTTCATATTTGTCATCCTTGGATCAACGGGCGCCCGCGCTGCTGCCGGCTTTGCCGGGCTTGCGATTGGTATCTCTTTGGTCGTAATTCATCTGGTAGGCATCCCGATTACAGGGACGTCCGTCAACCCCGCGCGAAGCTTGGGACCCGCTCTTTTGGTTGGCGGGGAAGCGCTGGCACAATTGTGGCTATTCTGGGTTGCGCCGCTTATCGGTGGTG
>Ga0315336_1000694_pt1 | contig 82834 bp, 68 predicted proteins | sample ASW5metaG_FD_204512 | JGI IMG/M metagenome (GOLD analysis project Ga0315336, IMG submission 204512) | Ammonia-oxidizing marine archaeal communities from Monterey Bay, California, United States - ASW #5 | ecosystem: Environmental > Aquatic > Marine > Intertidal zone | place: USA: California...
CTGTGCTGCAGCATAGCATCTCGGCCATCCGGTGCAACGATCCCCGAGCTGATGTTGGCTGCATCAGCCACCTTGTTCTGATGGGCCTCGCCCATGGCGCCGGGATGAAAGGCTGTGATCTGGTTGTTGTCCTGGTCGGTCGTGATAAAACACTGGGCGGTATACAGGGAGGGTATCTCAACGACGTGTTGGTCAGGGATGCCATTTTGTTGCAGTAGCCTGCGGTAGTCCTCGAAATCTTTGCCGACCGTGGCCATTGGAATCGGTTCACCGCCGAGGAGCTTTAAGCTATAAGCGATGTTTCCCGCACAACCGCCGTATTCACGGCGCAATTCTGGGTTGACAAAACACACATTCAGATTATCGATCTGATCGGGGAGAATGTAGTTTTTGAATCGATCTGGAAAGACCATGATCGTATCAAAGGCCATGGAGCCACAGATGAGTGTCGGCACAGGTCTAAATCTCCTAAGGGTTGATCAATTGAAAGATTTGGTACGGAATACAGTCTTTAAGCGGCTTCAAAAGCAGTCATGCGGCACTTTGCATCGAGCACTTGCCGCGTTCGTGCATACCGCGGCATACACCATAAAGATATAAAGAATGGTCCTGCATGACAAAGCCGGATTTTTCTGCAGCTTTTCGTTGGCGCTGTTCAATCGTGTTATCGAAAAACTCAAATACTTTGTTGCATTTGATACACACCATATGGTCGTGGTGGCTGGCATCATTGAGTTCAAATACCGAGGCCCCCCCTTCAAAATTGTGGCGGATGATAAGACCGGCTGATTCAAACTGGGTCAACACCCGGTAGACAGTCGCAAGACCAATGTCCTGATCGAGTTCCAGTAGTCGTTTGTAAACATCCTCTGCAGACAGATGTCGTACCTGGCTAGTCTCAAGGACATCGAGGATCTTGAGCCGTGGCTGGGTGGTTTTGAGACCAGCTTCCTTGAGATCGTGTTTACCCTGCACGGTTCACAGTGTCGTTAGCGGGCCAGTCATCAGGGCAGTATAAACCATCTATTCAACGCCTTATTTGCTACAGATCGATCATTTTTGTGCCATCTTGGGCAGATCACCGCGCAAGCCGGTTGCATACTGCATAAAGAAATCTTTTGCCAAAGATGTCTTGTCTACCAATTGTAGACCGGCGCCGCGCAGTGACTGGATGCCGGGACGACTGGTGCCAAACGTATGGTAGAAAACGTCCATCGTTTTTGCGGTCACTGTATTTTCTCCGCGTCGCCATCGTTCATAGCGTCTTAGAACGGGGCGGATTCCGATATCTTTCCCTGCGTGATGGGCATTGTCGACGACCTCAGCAAGCGCTGCAGCGTCGGCAAAGCCCAAATTGGCCCCTAGCCCCGCGAGGGGGTGAATAGTGTGTGCCGCATCACCCACAAGACCGATACGGGGCGCGATGTACTGGTTGGCGTGCTGGTTGATGAGGGGGAACGAAGACCGGCTCGAGGCCAGTGCAATCGCCCCAAGACGATTCTCAAATGCCTCGGTTAGCGCGGCAGAAAAAGCCGTATCATCAAGGTCGTTCAGTTCATCGAAGCGTTGTGGTGAACAGCTCCAGACGATCGAAGAGTGACCATCTTGCAACGGTAGAAAAGCTAAAGGACCAGTGTCCAAAAAACGTTGCCGTGCCGTCTTTCGATGCGGCAATTCGGTACTGACCGTGGCGACAATTGCTTGATGATTGTAGGGGGTTTTCTCCACTGATATTTCTGCCAAAGATCGGACCCGGGACTCGGCACCATCGGCGCCCACCAATAGTTTTGCATTGATGTTTTGTTTGCTGGTAAGCACGATTGAGATACCGTCGTGGTCGGATTCAAATGTCTCTATGCTGTCGCCCGCAAAGCATGAGATGTTGCCTAATTGTGACAGTTGGGTAGTCAAAGCTGCTGTAATGGCTTCATTCTCAATGATATGACCCAGATGAGCGAGACCGGCATCTGCTGCTCTGAAGGTGATCTGACCTGGGCTGCCAGCATCCCAGACGTCGATCTGACGAAATGGAGACAAGCTTTCGGCCTTTAAAACAGACCATGCACCCAATGCACGGAGAATATTTTCACTCGCAAGGTTGACGGCACTCACCCGTATCTGATTTGGTCGGCCGTGTTTTAAATTGATGGGGCCGGGATCGACCAAGGCAACACGGACACCGGATTGGGCTATCGCCACCGCGCAGGTACACCCGATCATACCGGCACCGGCCACAACCACGTCAAACTCAGGATCTGTTTGGGTTGGCATCAGCTGGGATTAATTCAGACGCAAGGGCAGGCCACGGGCCAGCTGCGGTAGAGGTCCACGGAGCCCCGCGGTGCGGCGAAGCAAGTGTCGTTTGACACCGGGCATCATGTCCAGTGTCTGCAAACCAGCACTGCGCAGCAGGTTGAGACCGGGGTAGTCATTCGAGAAAACTCGGAGCAAACCGTCAGTAAAGTGCTGGACGCGACGGGTTTGAGCACGACGGTGGTCAGCGTAGTGAGACAGAACAGCCATAGAGCCCAGATCTTGATGGTGCTCTGTCGCGGCGAACAGATTCTCAGCGAGTTCAGCCACATCACGAAGGCCAAGGTTGAATCCCTGTCCCGCGACTGGGTGGACGATGTGGGCGGCATTACCGATCGCTACGACCCGGCCGGATACCGGTTGATACAACTCAGTCAGCCCAACCGCGTAGGTGTTCCGCTTACCGACGTGACAAAAAACACCCGCGCGCTCACCAAAACTCATCTGTAGACGGGATAAAAAATCGTCGTTGGACAATTCAGCGTAGGCTTTCGCCGTTGTCTCCGGCAAAGTCCAGGCCAGGGCGAAACGTTGGTGGCCGGCCGGTAAGAGTGCGAGTGGCCCATGGCGTGTAAAGCGCTCATAGGCCCGGTGCTGATGGTCTTGATCAGTCGCGACCATCGCAACCAACACCACTTCGGGGTATGATTTTTCCAGGCGACGGATTCCGATTTGTTGGCCAAGCGGTGAGCGCCCACCGTCAGCCAGTACTGCGAGCCGCGCCTTGCGATCGCCAGATGCGTTATCGACCTGCACGTTGACGAAATCGCCATCAGTCTGCAGGGAAGCAACGACGGCGGGTGCATGATAGCGAATAGAGATACTGTCCTGGAGGCGGTTTAGTAGTGCGTGGCCCAAGGTTCGAGATGGCACAACATACCCCAGCGCATCGGTATTGATCAGACTGCGATCCAAGTGCGTACACCCGAAATGGCCTTGATCCGAGACATGAATGCTGTGAATCGGGCATGCGTCAGTTGCAATTTCTGACCAGATACCGATCGCTTCGAATACCCGACGAGAACCAAAGGTGAGCGCAATGGTCCGTTCGTCGAAGCTGGGCTGGGCATCGTGATTAAACGGGATAGACTCGAGCACATCGATCGACAGCTCGAGTGGTTCCAGGGCGAGCGCAAGGCTGGCGCCGACCAACCCGCCGCCGATGATAACGACATCGGTTTCGTGCGCCACGGCGTTAGCTCCCGACACCCTCCGCCATCAGCGCTTCAACCTCGGCCGGGTGTTTGGGTACGCCGCCAGTCAGCACCTGGGCATTCTTACGGGTTACCAGAACGTCGTCTTCGATACGAATGCCGATGTTGTGCCACCGTTGATCGACATCGTCAGCCGCTGGGATGTACAGACCGGGTTCAACGGTCAATACCATGCCGGGCTCCAGCAGTCGCCATTGATCGCCTAGTCGGTAATCACCTACATCGTGCACGTCCATACCCAGCCAGTGGCCAGTGCGATGCATATAAAATCTCTGGTAGCGCTTGTTTTCAATGACATCGTCAATATTGCCCTCCAACAAACCGAGATCGATCATTCCTTGGGCTAAGCGTTTTACGGCGGCCTCGTGGGGCTGGTTCCAGTGATGCCCAGATTTGACTTCGGCGATTGCCGCGGCCTGTGCGTCTAAGACGATGTCGTAGACCGCGCGTTGTTCAGCGCTGTAAGTGCCGTTGACCGGAAACGTTCGGGTGATGTCTGCTGCATAACAGTCGATCTCTGCACCCGCATCGATCAGCAGCAGATCACCATTAACCAATTTGTCGGTATTTTCGGTGTAATGCAGAATGCAGCTGTTTGCACCGCCGGCAACAATCGACGGATAGGCCGACGAGTGGGCCCCGCCTTTTAGAAATTCATATTCGAGTTCGGCTTGGATCTGGTACTCCATCATGCCTGGTTTACAGGCACGCATTGCGCGGCAATGAGCATCCTCTGAGACACGCGCTGCATGTTTCATGATTGAAATTTCGTGGCTTGACTTGATCAATCGGAGTTCATGTAGCAGATGGCTGATGTCCACCAGTTCGCCAGGTGCACTGATCCCTGCACGTTTTTTGGATTTAACCTCATTGAACCACTGAAGAAGATGACTATCGAACTCGGGATAACGGCCCATGCAGGAGAATATTTTGGGGCGGTTTTCCAGTAGGCCCGGTAGTATGTCGTCAATATCCTCAATCGGGAATGCATCGTCAGCTCCGAAGGTCTCGGTCGCGCCTTCAAGGCCAGCGCGTCGGCCGTGCCACGTTTCTTTTTCTGCATCGCGTTCTCGGCAGAACAGTATGTACTCGCCTTGTGTTCGACCTGGAACCAGTACCAGTACCGATTCAGGCTCGGGAAAGCCGGTTAGATACTGAAAATCACTGTCGGGACGAAAAGGATAATCAACATCGCTGTTTCGCCGGGAGACCAGTGCAGTGGGCATGACGGCAACACCGTCACCCATGAGCGCCATAATGTCTCGCCGACGCCGGTCGAAAATGTCCGATTGAGTCATAATTAAGAGGGCTCCGTGGCGTCGTTCTCTGTCGATTGGCAATCCAGAGTGGCTTCGAATATTAACTGAGTGCCGACTTTCAGATATTCTTCCAGTTCCAGCAGCGCTTTTTCCTGGTCTTCCGCTGAATCGGTACCGGGTTCGACTTCGGCAATTCGGGCAATGTCAGTCAGCGCTTCGAGGGCATCGGGCTCCAGGTCTTCTTCGTTGCAACGGTTATTAAAGGCCGTGCCGGTACAGAACCCGGCACACCAGTCTGCAAGCGCTGTTGTTCGTGTTGCGATATCGGTGGAATCGGGCGGGAGCAGTATCTGAAACGTGAAATCTGTGCTCTGCAGTGCGCGCTGGGTTAGTGCAACCAGGCCGGATAGAATGTCTTCCACAAGGCTACGGGATGCATCATCTTCCACCTCCCGGGTCAGTATCGGCGCCCAGTTTGCCAGTGTGGATTCATCCTCCCCGCAACAAACAAGCCCTGTCGCGACACCATGTATTTCAGCAGGACTGAACACCACATCGGGGAGATCGAGTCGATTTTGAACCTGAAGGTAAAATTCACCGTCCAGCTTGACTGAATCAGGATGATTCATGGGTAGATCCGTCGGCCATCACCGTCTTAGTATAGCAATGGCCTAAATTCAAAGGCTAAGATTGACCGACCCACCAAGTCGTTCTATGATCTTCGTCGGAGGCCACAAGCGCGAGTACGTTATACGCGATTACTACTTCACCTGCAGTGGAGGAAGGACCAATGGATAACCAAGAAAACCAAACCGCAACTGCTCAAATCGACTTGTTAACGGAACAAGTGGACAATCTCATTGATACTTGTGGACAATTACAGAATCAAAATACACAATTGTCTACCGAGAAAGAAGAGCTGAGCCGGGAGCGAGAAGATTTGCTCGGTCGTAACCGGGAAGCCAAGCTCAGAATCGACCGGGTCGTTGAACGTCTACGAGAATTAGACGCAGGCTGAAGCTGCTGAGCTGATACTGGATAGGTAGGGAGCCAAAGGTGAGCAGGGAAGGCGTTAAAGTGGTGATCATGGACAGGCAATTCACGGTTGCCTGTAAAAAGAATGAGCAGGATGATCTTCTTGATGCAGCTGCCCATTTAGATAAACAACTGCGTGTGGTCCAAGCGCAGAGTAAGGTGGTGGGTCTGGAGCACTGTGCCGTCATCACTGCGCTGAATCTATCAAACGAGCTGCTTCAGCTTCGCCGAAGTAGCCAGGTGCCGGGCGATCTCAATGCGCGTTTGCAGGCGCTGACAGCGCGCGTCGAAAAAGCAGTGTCGCGCAATCAGAGTGACGAGACCGCCTAGACAGGACCTCCGAAATTTTTTGTCGCAGTAATCCGTTACAATCCGAAACAGCACCGCCTGCGGTGTTCGAACGGGTACGCAATCCCTTAGAACCTAAACTTTAATCCGGGGATTGTTTTGCTGGCACTGGTGTGCAGGTCCTCGGCCGAGTTGTCGTTGGAAAGCCTTCAGGTGTCGCAGTGATCCCCACTTGGACCACTTGGTTCAAGGTACCCGGAACCGTACGGCACACGTGGGTGGTGTCTTTTTGTACCCAAGCCATCGGATCGGAACTGGACACCGTTATGCCACTATCCGCTAAACAGGGATTGCGCGATGAAATGCGTGCACGGCGGCGTGCACTGTCTGCCCGGGAGCAAAACACAGCAGGTAAAGCTCTCGCGTTACAGCTACTTGGCATGCACGGGTTGGCAGGTGGCCAGCGCTTTGCGGCCTATCTGACTAACGATGGGGAAATCGACCCCCTGCCCATGATGCGGGCGCTGATACAGCGCAAAAGAAGATGTTTTCTACCCATCATAGTGCCACTGCGACGGCCGCTACTGCGATTTGGAGAACTCAAACCTGACGGTCGGTTGAAATCCAACCAGTTCGGTATTCTCGAGCCCCAGGTGCCTTCCCGATCAGCATTCAAAATCGGGCAGTTAGACTGGATATTTGTACCCCTGGTGGCTTTTGACCGCACCGGCAACCGACTGGGTATGGGCGGCGGTTTTTACGATGCAACACTCGACGTACTGCGACATCGTCGCCACGGCCAGCGACCGCGGCTGATTGGGTTGGCGCATGAGTTTCAGCGCGTGAATCGTCTGGATGTCGACAGTTGGGACGTGCCGCTACACGGTATTGTGACCGATTGCGGTTATTATGCCTGCTGAGCAAAAACCGACACCTCGATGAGGTCGATAAAAGTTTGATGAAGATACTGTTTATAGGCGATGTATTCGGCAGGCCAGGACGGCGAGTCTTACGCCGTTATCTGGGAGACGTTAAGGACCGATACGAACCTGAGTTGACCGTCGTGAATGCAGAGAACGCGGCTGGCGGGTTCGGCGTGACGGCGTCTGTTCTGGATGAATTGCTGAGCGACGGGGAGATCGATGTTCTGACCTCAGGCAATCATATCTGGGACAAACGCGAAGCTCTGGATCTGATACAGGATGAGCCTCGTCTGCTGCGGCCGCACAATTACCCGGCGGACTCACCCGGCACGGGCTGGAGGATCGTTACCGCCAGCAATGGTATCGAAGTAGGCGTACTGAACGTCATGGGGACTGTCTTTATGCATCCTACCCTCGATTGCCCGTTCCGTTGTGTGGATGAAGTACTGACAAAAAAGCCCGAAACCTTAAATGTCGTATTGGTCGATTTTCATGCCGAAGCCACCAGCGAGAAAGTGGCGATGGGCTGGTATCTGGACGGTCGCGTCTCGGCAGTGGTGGGTACACATACCCACGTTCCTACGGCAGATGAGCGCGTTCTGCCACAAGGTACTGCGCATATATCCGACGTAGGCATGACAGGTTGCTACAATTCGGTCATCGGTGCAGATACTGATATCATTCTTCGACGATTTGTTGATCGACTGCCTGTGCGTATAGAGCCAGCATCAGGGCCGGCCAGCATCTGCGGCGTTGTCATTGATATTGACGAGCTTACCGGACTCAGTCGGATCATTGAACGGGTCCGGGTCGATGAGCAGGAGAAAGGAGCAACATGAAATACTGGCTGATGAAAAGCGAACCAGACGTTTACGGCATTGATCACTTGCGTGCGGAAAAACGAAAAACAGACCACTGGGACGGTATTCGGAATTATCAGGCACGAAACTTCATGCGCGATGACATGAAAAAAGGTGACCTTGCTTTTTTTTATCACTCGAATTGTGAAGAACCGGCGATCGTCGGTGTGATGCAAATCGTGCGAGAGGGATACCCGGATCACACTGCGTTTCTCGGCAACGAGAAATATTTTGATGCCAATAGCGACCCGAATAAACCACGTTGGTTCATGGTCGATGTCCGGTTCAAGAAGAAATTTAAATCACCTGTGACCCTTAAAGTCCTTAAGGAAGAAAAAGCATTAGCTCAGATGCGGCTGGTACAAAGAGGCAATCGCTTGTCGATTCTCCCCGTGGCAGCCAAAGAGTGGAGGCACATTTTGAAGATGGCAGGTGAGGTGTGAGAAATGTAACTGTCGGGTGGGGACGTTTGTGCTTACGCGTTTTTGGTTTATCAATAATAATGTACTGCTCTGCTTTCGTAGCACATGCCAATCAACAAATGGAAAATAAAATTATGATCAAATTGTCGACCTCAATGGGCGAGATTACGCTAGAACTAGATGCTGAAAATGCACCGATTACTGTAGATAATTTCTTGTCCTATGTGGACAGTGGGCATTATGACAATACGATCTTCCATCGGGTGATTCCAGGGTTTGTTATTCAGGGAGGTGGTTTGGCATCCGGGATGCAGGAAAAAAAAACGGGCACACCGATACAGAATGAGGCAGACAACGGTTTAAAGAATTTGACCGGTGCAATCTGTATGGCGCGCACCAATGATCCGCACTCGGCAACGTCTCAATTTTTTATTAATCTCAAGGATAACCATTTTTTGGACCATACGGAGAAGACAGAAAGTGGTTGGGGATATGCAGTGTTCGGGCGTGTTGTGTCTGGAATAGATGTTGTTGAAAAGATCGCTGCGGTGAAAACCGGTAATGTTGGCTACCACTCTGATGTCCCGTTAGAGGATGTTGTTCTCGAAAAAGCTGAACACATAGCTGAATAGACAACTGCGAGCGCTTAGGGTCGCGTCATGGCAGCACCAAAGTGCTGTAGATAATAGAACCAAGTACGAATAGAAATCTCACGAAGATTTCGACAGCTTGCCCACTATTTTACTGATGTCTTAACTGTCTCAAGTTATTGTAAATAGCTAAAGCCTTGCCTATCAATAGTTGATCTAAATGCTCTGTGCAATGTATTTGAGGCTGACGGAAGAAGCCCTTAAAGACATGATGATCACATTTAATTGCACAGGCTTGGAGCAAGTGCTCTATTAACGTTGTTCGCTCGTCATTTAGATCGTCAAAACAAACAAAAATACTGTTTTTTGGTGCGTTGCAAAGAAGGTGTTGGTAAGTGTTGATCCAAAGCTGTAACCAGTAATTCGGGTCTGATGAGTCGAAGGATGGAGGCTCAGGAGTTGGTCTGGAATTAAAGACAGGAGGCTTGTGAGAACTGCCAAAATCGTAGTGACCAAGCCACTGCATATAACGCTTCGAGAAGGGGTCTCTTTGGTGACTCTCAGAAAATTGTAGATGTTGTCTGAGCAATGACATTGCTTGTTGGCCGGGGTCTCGGAAGGGAATCAATATGGTAGCACTTGGAAACGACTCAATAATAGAGTGTAGTCGCAGGACATTATTATTATTTTTGGAAAGGTATCTCAGCCCATAATTGTCCAAATTGGAATTTAGAATTCGCCTAACATATTGTCGAAATCTAATCACAATTTCTTTATCGACTGTATGGGGTTCAAGGTGAGTGGAAAAAATATATTGGTTACGACAAAATGTTTGCCAAAAAATCTCCTCAAAAGCTTCCGGGCTATCGTAGTCTATTAGAATATTGTCCCCATGAGCTCTTTCGGTTTGAGTTGCGTTTCGCCTGAAAGGTTGACTGATGTTATTCCAAAGGCAAGGCATCAATGCAAATGGCATGTCTCGATAGGTAAGTGATCGAAAGCACCCGGTCGATGCAAATGCTCGAAGTAAGATAGTCGTGCCAGATCGAGCTAATCCTGAGATGAATATCGGACGTTCATCAAATTGTCCTGTTCGAGCTCGATTCGCAAATAATTGATCTAACTCAAATGATGCTTTCGCTAGCGGCGGCATTCCAAGAGCAACTGTATGCAGAAGCCTTGAAAAATAGTGATAGTTATTTTCTAGCAAGTCGTTTCCTAATGGAAAAGTATATTAGCGCTAGAAAAGAATAGACGAGTACGTTAACTGGGTCGGAAAGCGAATCGATCATAGAGAAAGATAGAGAGAAGAATTTGTCAACTAGAAGAGCAGGAACAAGAAATATAGCCACTAAGATGAGTATATATCCGCTTAGAAACAAAGAATTAGCGAGTGTTCTGACAGCGTATATTCTTACTGATTGTTCTTTCCAGTGATCCGAGATTGATCTAGAGACTAAAACTTTACGCGCCTTAATAGCGAGATTAACTAGGTCTTTAGAGCGAGAAACCATTCGCGTTTGGAGTAAAAACTCTATCGCGACGATAGTTAATACAAATCCTATTAGCGTTGTTGTATTGATTGGTATCAACGAACAATCCGACTTGTTAGTCAGAGGATTCTTCGTGTTCGTCCTTCTCTGGCTTTTCTTGTGGGGTGGATTTAGTCTCTTTTTTAAACATCCGTTTTAGTGGGTACCAGAGGACGGCAAAAATCGCTAGCACTATAGATACTAGTACACCTAATACCACGCCAATTACCCCCAACCCAAGTCCTGGACCTATATAGGCAACGGCCATGGATGGTTGTAACAGAAGTATCAGAGCTAGCAGATATCGAATCACTATCAGTTTAGTTGGTGCAATCGTTCGCGTCGATAACGGGTAGTATATGATTCACCTGACCTTCAGTTAAGTAGCGGCTCCATTTAGGCATTCCTAGGTAGATATCGGATATTCGATAAGTATATTCCCAGACAATCTGGTCGTATGACAGTCGTAAAAGTCGGCCCCTAGTTTGTTCCTCAATGAAAACATCACCATTGGGTAGGATTTCCTGTAGTCCTTCCTGATCTGTTCTCACATCCGCTTTCGTCATAGAGTTCTTATAAGGTAGTAATACAGTGTCAGTCAAGAAATCATATACATAGACGTTATTTATCTCATCTATGAATGGTTTGTCTCTTTTGCCCCATACATAGTCATTCCCATATACGACAACCCTAGATTCTCCTAAAAAATCTGCGTCATGTTGTGCGATCCACGGCCCTGTCTTCAACCATAGTATTTCGTCAGTTCGGGGACGATAAAGAAACACCGTACTAGGATGGCGAATGCTTACGAGAATGTCCCCTTTATCCCAGTATTTGGTTGAATATAGAGCTGGCTGAATGTCATTTAGATGGATGCTATTCCAGTGATACTCACCACTACCGAATGCAATTGCGCGGTAGCCGTGTCTTACAAGGATATCAGTGACGGAAAGTACTGAAAGTAGCTTACCGTCTTGAGAAACCTTCGCTATCCCGTCATCTCTAAACTTGCCATACTTTTTGTGAAGTGGTGACGGGTTTATCACCGTTGGAACCCAGAATTCACCATCCGGTCCTACTTCGTTAGAGTGGTGGAAATCATGGCTGTCAATATTCCAAACATCCCGTGCGCAGACATCAACTTTTTGTAAGCTAGTGCGATACCAATGAAAGAGCAGCCCACCATCATCCAAAAGAATAGGGTGGTGAATCATTTGACGCAGTTTTTTTGCTTGAGCTATATGTGGGACCCATTCGTGTACTGTTGAGCCATCATTTATTCGAATCAATTTAACGATCGCTTGATTCCTTTCGTGATCATATACACTTAGCAGTAAGTAACCCGAGTCGTTTATTACTCCTGGTGGAAAGGTATTCTTTCGTTTGAACCCATCGATGTCCGGAAATTCATTCTTAATCCACTGCGGGTGAATAGATTTATGATCAGAATCCAATTGTTTTGTTACGTCTTCCTTAAGGATTCCAGTTTCATAGAGTGTCTCCTTTAGTAATGACGGATAGGACGCAATTAATATAGCAACTTTGCCTATCTGACCAAATGTATAACCTTGAGCTACGTGGCGGACAGTCCAGCCAAACCCCACAGTGAACAGAATTCCAAAAAGGATAAATAGGAGAAATAGCCAAACCGGAATTCGACGATGCATAGAGTACTCAAATTATTGTGGGGTTAGTTCGTGAAATTAATCATTCTGCGACAAAAAAGTAAGTTAAATCGGAACAAATAGTAAATCAAAACATCATCGTAATTGATGCTTTATTGTAATATGCACGCACACAATCTCAAATAGGTATACACAGATTTTCTGTGGGACGTTCACTAAAGACGGCCGTATAGCTCCAATAAGACGCCCATATTAAACTTTCGCCTGCGAAGCTATTGTGGGAAGGTGTCAAGTAGTTTTAGGAGTTTTGAATTCGGAATCGTTATGGTGAGAGTTACTACCCAAATTCCGGACTAGCTCTGACGGGGGCCATATGTAGTAATTAACGGTTTGTCGAGGTCGAAATTCGAAAATTATAGGCATCAGAAGATTAGGGAGTAGTGCACCCGTCGTGGTTAACTGCAAAATACAAGAAACTTAGTTATTCCACTGGTAGTAGACGGTACATAGCGATAAAGAATAGGATAGGAATGAAGGTTCGATTAGTCGTTACAAAGTTGAGTCGACAGTGGTTAATTGGGTTTTCTACACCATAGTAGTTTGTTGTTGGTGATCAATCTGGCGAAATAACACACAAGTTATTCGGATATTTTAAGTAGGGTAGTCAGAGCAGAACCGAGAATAGATTGAGTCAATGAAAATTCAGAATCCATTAGGCAAACAAGAATTAAATGACCCCCCAAGGCTGTTTGTTTTGCTACCTATATTCGATGAAGCTCATACTATTGGCAACTTAATCAGTAATGTTCACTTGGAGTTGCCAGAATGCAGAATTATCGCGGTTAACGATGGAAGTCGAGACAAGTCTTTAGAGGTTTTAGAAGCCACACTGTTTGCTGACGACATACTGTGTTCATATAAGATCAACATGAATGTTGGTACTGTATTTTCTGAGGGTATAAATGTTTTTCTCACTCACGGTAAAGTTGGTGACACCTTGGTCATTATGGAGAGTGATGATACATCAGAAGTTAAGTCAATACCGATGCTCGTAGATGCAATGCACACACAGCAGAAAGATATCGTTATTGCATCACGTAATATTGGGCAAGGTGGCTATCGTAATTTTCCGCTTAAGCGGCGCATTCTCAGTTATGGGGCTAATCGATTAATGAGAATGAGGTTTCCTATTTCTGAAGTCAGGGACTATACAATTTTTTTCAGGGTTTACTCATATCAACTCCTCAATAATGTTGCACAATGGTACGGGCGCCATGGAATGATTCGTAGTAAAGGCTTTGCCGCAAATGCTGAATTGCTTGTCAAGATTAGCCTAGCCGGAGGAAAAGTTGGTGAAATTCCATACTTGTATGATTACGGAAAGAAAAAAGGTCCGAGCAAGATACGAATATTCTCGACACTGATTGAGTATCTATTGATGTGGAAAGAGTTAGTTCGTATATCAAAAATTATTGATAGATAGAGAATCGACAGAGGGCCAAATAGATATCAGATGAAAATTCTAATAACAGGTGGGGCAGGAATGATAGGTTCGCATTGTGCTGAGTATTTTGCAAATAAGGATTACGAGGTTTTGGTCTACGACAACTTGATGCGTTCCGCGATCTTTGGTTCCGCATCAGAGTCTGTTGAGTACAACTGGAAATTCCTTTCCCGTTACGACAACGTAACAAGAGTTAAGAACGACATAAGGGACTCTGCAGCCTTAGATTCTACGTTTTCTAGATTTAAACCCGACGTAGTTATACATACTGCGGCCCAACCTGGGGTTCGAATGTCGCTAGAAAATCCGATAGAAGATTGTTCTATTAATACGATTGGCACATTGAACGTTTTGGAAAGTTTGAGGATGATAACACCAGAGGCAACATTTCTTTACTGTTCTACAAATAAGGTTTATGGAAGTAATGTTGATCGTCACGAATTACTCGAGCAGCAAAGTCGGTACAAGTTTAAATCTATTTGTGGTATTTCAGAATTGGAATCCATTGATCAGACGGGTCATACACCATACGGTGTGTCGAAGCTCGCAGGCGAGTTGTATGTGCAGGACTATGTAAATACATTCAACATTCGAACTTTTGTTTTCCGAATGAGCTGTATTTACGGCACGAGACAGTTTGGGTTTGAAGACCAAGGTTGGATTGCGTGGTTCTGTAGGAATTTTTTGCTAGGAGAACCAATTACATTATTTGGAGATGGAAAACAGGTTAGGGATGTTCTCTGGGTTACTGACCTCGTCCAAGCCTTTGAAATGGCCGTGAGTAGCAAATTAAATGGAGGTGTTTACAATATTGGAGGTGGCTCCAGACACTCCCTGTCTTTGCTTGAATTGATCAGTCAATTGGAGTTACTAACGGCTACAACGGTGAAAATTACAAGGGAGGAATGGAGAAAGGCAGACCAAAAAGTATATATCACGGATATTACAAAAGTATCGACAGACCTAGAGTGGTCACCGAGCACTCCATCTGCTGAAGGGCTGGGGAGACTAGTGGCTTGGATGGATTCGAATCAACATATGTTCAACTATTAGGCTAAGTTGCTCAGACCCATATGATGTAGTATTAGCTGAATGCGATAGTCCATGCCCATGTGGAAAATCGCAATGAGAACCTCTACAACGTGGGTCTACTTTAGTATGGCTTTTCAATAGTTAGAAAATCATACACTGTGACATCGTCAGTGCTATTTAAGCTGTGACATCCAAGAATATTTGAAAAAAAATCTGCAGAAATTGAGTCGAATTCTGTTTCGGAGAAGCTATCGGGAGTGAGTTCGTCAATCGTTGCTAACGTCATGCTAGCACCATACAAACAGAACCCTTGTTTTTGTCTTACCCTGATAAGTTTATTTCCACACGAAAGCAGTCCTCCATTACGTGAAATATTACTATCCACTATTAATGGATTGCTTTTGTGTTCAACCCAGCGATCTGATATAGGATTTTCAGAATAGTATGCACAAAGTCGGGTGCAATGATCGTCACTCCCTTCAAATGCAGGATTTGTTAGCAACCACCAATATTGGCCATGAGGGAACAAGATTGAGTCAGATGTTGAAATATTGCATAAGATGTCCTTTTCGTAACGCCAGTTCATTGGAAACCCCGTACACTTGTACAGCCGAACACTTCCAGTTTGGGAAGTTTCAGGAACCATAAATAGTTCATCTTTATATGTAAACAAATATGGGAAAGACATGTGAAAATTTTCTTCAATTACAGTGCCTAGAATTCTGTACTTTCCGCCAGTTTCAATTTCGATCGCGGTTATTGAGCCTTTTTCGCTTAAGTAACAGTAATCTTCTACATAACAAACTGTCCTATCGTTTCTTTTTATAACGAATGGATCTGCAAAAAATCCGTTTTTAGGATTGTCGATAACCATACCGCGTTTGAAATCAGCATGGTCCCAAGAATCATAACAATACGCAACATTCCATCTCTGTCGTTTATGCAAAAGTGTACGACTAAATTTATCGAGAGCGCTGCCGACAATTGTTTTCGCAAAATAAGTTGCGAAGGTAGTTATGGTCGGAACAGCATTGGTCTCCTCTGCTTGAGCTTGCTCATTCATCGGTACCGGTAGGTGACCATTTGTACAGTAGCGTTCAATAAGACCGGCAATGTATGAATTCTGGTTTTTGGTTAGATTGTTTATGTTTTCTGAAAAAAACTTTGCAGTTGGTATTCTGCAGCGCTGTAGTATTCTGGATGTAGCAAATGTCTGTGTTCGCACACTTACAACAAATTCAGTGGAAGGTGATTGCAGGTGAACGGGCCAAAAAGCCGAGACTAAGCAATTTAGATACCTGTTCGGTGAGTAACTAATTATTCCATCAGGAGGCAGTTGTTCTATATCCAATAGAGTGCCGCATGAAACAATAAGATCTAAGCGAAGGTTTGGGATTAATTTGCTTGTAGTGCACGGACTAGAAGTTTGTTGATGGTTGAGAGATAAGTCTGTAATTTCGATTAGTCTAGTTGGAGGAACAATCGTGTCGATACTTCTATGTCGATCGTTTTCAAAACTTTGCTTTTTTATACAATAGATTAGAGCTCGTTCGGCAAACTCTATAAACCTAAAGAACAATGTCCGAGTAAAAGTCAAATATCGACGGTGCGGATTGTTTTCTTTCGTAGTAAATAAAACAAATAAATCAAGATTATTGTTGGCCTCAAGCGTTGCTAACGTTGCAAGTAGATATTGATTAACCTCATCTTTATCAATCCAGAAGCCAATACGTTTAGTCATGGAGTAGAGAGTGTTAGTTTGGCTTGGAGATCGTTGGTAGTTATTAGCGCCATAGTTTGCGTATAGCTTGGCATGATAGTCGTTCGTCCAAATGTATAGACGCACGCGGTTTATGGATTCGAAAATATTATTCAGGCATAGTTACTTTTCTGCAACAAGGCGGTGGTGTCCTGCGCCGAAAATGTGGTTGTTAAAATCATTAATTGTTACTCTTCCAGCAGTAAAGTTTTCATGCCATTCAGTCATATCATTGATAAATGAATCAATAATATCGCAACCAGATTGACCTTCATTCCGGTGTTGTCCTAATTCCTTATTGTTTTTTAGTGTTGAAAAAACACTACGTAAAATAATCAATTCATCTAATTGTGCTCGATGTGTCATCTCGTCATCTGCTTTGCCTTTATCCCAGAATTTGATTTTGTCAATGCCGAGGTCTTTAAGCATGTTGACGATTTCGTTTCTTGTGTAGAAATTTAGGATTGGTACAAATAAGTCGTCGAGAAAGTGTCTTTGCTTATTTGCAGGTAGATTTGCAAGCTTACAGGCCTTGTCGACACTGTGGTATCCGACAATTTGTGCGATTGGCCGAAGTTGGTTGATTACGTTCCATCGTATTCCACCAACACCATAAAGGAGAAGGAAAAATAGACCACTTGGTTTGGTGATTCTGACAACTTCGGATAAGCCTCTTTCTGGATTAGGGGTATGGTGAAGTACACCACTACACCACGAAAAATCGTAACTCGAATCATCGAAAGGGAGATCGAGACACGAGCACTTCAAAAACTGAATATTAGTATGTTTGTCAAGCCGTCTAGCTGCATCTGCCAGACCTGTTTGTGAGATGTCTACGGCCGTAATGTCTTTAGCACCGAGATTGGCCATGAGGGCAGTTGCCCTGCCTCCGCCACAACCAATATCTATACATCTCTTATCTTGAATTTGATTTATATCAAAGCCATTCACTTTCATCCGTTGATAAATTAGTAAGACAGAATGTTCGAATTCTTGGTCGCTATAACGAGTCCATAAGTCACCATAAAGTTGACCAGTCTTTTCAGTCAGATCACTTGCGTTGAGGATATTCATAAAGTAGAAAATGTATTAGTATTAATCATAAAAGTCATGTATTTTTTTGACCATGTACTGTACGTGTTCTTCTTCTAAGTATTGATGAACTGGCAGAGTTAGGAGTTCCTCGGCTTGTTTTTCTGAATTAGGAAAGTCTCCTTTCGTGTAAGGCAGGTTTGAAGCAGCTGCTTGCAGGTGTAGCGGTATCGGATAGTGAACTTTTGTCTCAATGTCAAAATGTTCAAGGTAGGCTCTGAGCGCGTCTCGGTCCTGAAACAGTCCCATGTAGAGTGAAAAATTTTCTACATTGGATTGTTTCCTCTCAGGAAGAAAGATCCTATCGCTTAGATCGGACAAGCCCGAATCTAGTATTTTTGCGTTCGTGTGGCGTTTTCTAATAGTCTTGTCAATACTTTCCAGTTCAATGGAAGCAACTACTGCTTGAAGAGGTTGTAGACGGTTATTAATTCCCCACATTGTAATGTGGTCCCGATCTACCATCCCATGATTTCTGTATGTTCTAAGCCATCGGGCAAGATCATCGTCATTCGTAGCTGTCATCCCGCCATCGCCCATTACGTGCAGTGATTTGAGGGGATGTAAGCTAAATCCACTCACCGAGCTGTATGTGCCTGCAGGCTTGCCAGATACGGAAGCGCCAATTCCCATGCAAGCATCTTCGATCAAGTAAATGTTGTGCTCAGAGCAAATAGTCGATAGTGCATTTAGATCTGGTGATGCGCCTGCCCAATGTACTGGAATTACAGCCTTGGTACGGTTGGTTACAGCCGGTACGATCTTGTCTACATCAATCTGAAACCGGTCATCTGAGTCAATAAAAACTGGTGTTGCACCAGTCGCTACTATCGCACCGACCGTTGCATAGAAGGTATTTGTGACGGTAATTACTTCATCTCCATTACCGATGCCAACACTTTTTAACGCGAGAATTAATGCATCCGTTCCAGTATTTGTTGAAATACAGTGCTTAACTCCTAAGTATTCTGAGAATTGTCTTTCAAACCTTTCTACGTATGGTCCCAAAGTAAATTCTGTGGTCGAAATTAGTTGCCTCCACTCTGAGATGATTCGCTCAACATCTGCGAACTGCATGGGCAAATAGTTATACGGGACCTTCATTGATGAGAAAAATTCTAAAGTATTAAGTGGAATAGAAGTTGTTTACTGCCTGACATACGAAAACTATCTCTTTTTCGGAAAGATATTGGTGATGCGGAAGTGCTAAGACTTTGGAGCACTGAAGCTCTGCAACTGGAAACTGGCCATTATGGTAGCCAAGCTGTTGAGATGCTGGTTGCAAGTGTAGTGGGGTACCGTAATAAATATAAGTTTCTATACCTTGTCGTTCTAGGTAGGTTTGTAGAGAATCTCGATCATCTGCCTGAACGATAAACATAACATAGGCGTGATATTCTTCAGAGTCTTCTGGGGGTGAAAAAACATATGGTGTATCCAAATGTTCTCTATAAAGCTCAACATTTCTACGTCGCTTCTTTACGATATCATTAAGTTTAGTTAGTCGATATTTCAAGACTTCTGCATTGAGGCTATCTAGCCGAGAATTAACTCCAAAAAAAAGACAATTATCACGTGATTCCAATCCGTGTGATCTGTAGAGCCTTGTTTTGTTTGCAATCTCGTCATCATCAGTACATAAAAAACCCGAGTCGCCAAGAGCGCTAAGATTTTTTAGTGGATGTGCAGAAAAACAAGAGGCATGACCGAATGCCCCACCATGGATGCCATCATAATAGGCTCCCATAGCTTGGGCTGCATCCTCGATAACGACGAGATTTCTTTTTCTTGCTATTTCCATGATTCGTGGCATGTTGGCAACACGACCACCCCAGTGGACTGGTAAGATAGCTTTAGTCCGTTCAGTAATTGCATCTTCAATAAGATTAAGGTCAATGTTTTGGTTTGATGCAACATCTACAAACACGGGGCGTGCTCCAACGTGGCAAATTGAGCCGACTGTAGCAACAAATGAAATGGGGGAGGTGATGACTTCATCTCCTTTCCCGATGCCGTATGCCCAAAGTGCCATCATTAATGCATCTGTTCCAGAATTCACCCCTACTACGTGCTTGACGCCAATATAGCTAGCAAGGTGTTTCTCCAACATTTCAACCTCTTCAGTCAGCACAAAGTGACCCGCTCTACACACTTTTTCTACGGCCGATAGAATCTCTAGTTTTTCATCTAGAAATCGTTGTTGGAGATCAACAAAACGGATTGGACCTCTCATAGTGCTTCCTGTGTAGAGATACTGTGAGTACGATTTAAGATATAGGTATGAATAGGATAAATCATGTACTAAGTTAGTTGTTGTTACTATTACTTCGTTTAAGAAAACGTTCTTTTAAATATTGGAAATACTTTTGAAGCGGGAAATAACTATCTAGTAAATGCACCAAATCAGTGGTTCTCGAATTAATTCCGTCAGCGGATGTTATGTGTAAATACTATTGAACATAACAGGACACAATGCTCCTTGCGTTTTTGGGTATCTTGATAAGTGCGCACTATCTGGCTGCGAGGAATTCTTTTATGCAGGTACTAATACCCTCGGATGGCTGTGCCGCAGTAAAGTCAGGGAACAATCGTCTACAAAGTGATGGGTCAAAAGGCCGATAACCGTTGTGAGGTAGCGGACCGGACCGTTCAACATACTTAATTGTTGACGTGCAGTTTATATTCTTGAGAATAGTGGTGGCAATTTCGGCAAAAGTTATGGTGACACCAGAACATAAGTTTAGTACGCCAACACTCTTGTGAATCAACACATATTTGATGTAACGTGCGACGTCCCCAATCCAAATGTGGTCCCTTTGTTCTTCTCCCCTCCCGAACAGATAAAGATCGGAATTTGCAATTGCCTGACGAATGAATCTGTTTGGACCATATCCATTATGTGGGTCCCCAAAACCGTATATAAGTGTAGGCCTGAGAATACAAATAGGAACCATTGCCGCGGTTTGAAGCATATGCTCACGGGCCATGTGCATAATACCGTGTAATGAATCTGGTGCGGTGATTGAATTCTCAGTCAACGGATCTGGGTTATCTGCGTAGACTGCATCGGAACTTATATAGGTCAGGTGCGAAACTGATTGGTTATCTAGTGCTTGGCAAACAGACGATGCCATTCGGAGGTTATCGATAAGCATCTGATTATTTCTTACAGGTGCCTGTGCCGCTACGAACAATAGTGAATCGTCAGGTTTTAATATCATTGCTAACTCATCTGCGGCTGAATTCTTTAATAAGTCTAGTTCGTGTCTAGTTATTGGTAAAACTGAGAAGCCCTCATTGGAGAGTAGTTGTACTGCAGAGCGGGCAACAAAGCCATTGGCGCCTAGCACCACGACACGTTTAGGAGTATGCCCATGAGGGTGTAGGTGAATCATGTTTATGTTAGCTGGCAATTCTTGCCAAGAGTGAAATAATTCAGCCCAGCTTTTTTACAATCGACTGGATTAAGTATTCTGTATGGGTCAATAACAATCGTGCCTTTCATAATGTTCGCTAAGTCGGATGGTACAAGAGATTGGAATTCTTCCCACGGCGTCATCAACAGCAAGGCGTCAGCATCGTGACAAGTTTGTAACGCGCTATCCATGAATGTGACGTTATAGTCTGGAATATCGTGCGATGTGACAACTGGATCGAATACGTTGATTTTGTGTTGTCTATCCAGGTCGATAAGTTTTGTAAGTAGGTCGATTGCAACCGAATTCTTGATAGATGATGTGTTTGGTTTGTAAGCCAGACCGAGTATAGCTAGCGTACTTCTTTTGTCGCTGATTAAGTCATGCTCTTGTAATTTATCAATTACCCACTTTTTTCTATATACGTTATCGGAAATCCATGAGTCTACGAGAGCAGAATTACAATCTAGGTTAGAGGCCATCATTGCGGTTGTGGCAAGATCTCTCTCTAGATTTCCCCCAGAAAATCCCAAGCCTGGCTTAAGATAGGCATATTTACCAATTCTTCGATCTAGTTGCAGGGCGGGGACAATTTCATCCCAGTCAGCATCGAGTTTTTCACACAGTTCTGCCATCATATTTGTTACGCTAAGAGTAGCGATGAGATACAAATTAATGGATATTTTTAATAATTCAGCGCTTTCGTACCCCATTCTAATTAAAGGGCAGTTGTAGGATTCTAGTAATCGTTGGAGATTATCATCCAGTTTATAAGTTAGATCAGAGCAGCCAATGACTATTCTCTCAGGCTCAAGCGCACGCTTCAGCGCTTGGCCAAAAATAAGGGTCTCAACTTGATAAAAAATTGGGCGTTGTGAACACTTAATACTTCTAGTAAACCCTGGTGGAACCTGAGAATGAACAATTAATGGGGTAGTCTTCGAGGTAAAAGAGTTTATAGTTTGAATTAGGTCCCGAATAGGTGTGAGGTCGCTTCTGTTGTTCTGATCAGTCGGAACATCCATCGAAACATAGATTAGATCACAGATCTCTAACTGATGATGGTCTGATACAAACGATATGTTGCTGCGATATTTTTCTATCGTCTCTGCGAGATCCGGTTCATTGGTAGGAATGTTATTCTCTACTAAACTCTGTATGAGGATACGGTCGCTATCGTAACAGACTAATTTACAGCCTTTTGTGGCTGTAGCCGCAGCACTATTTAGACCTAGATGACTTAGACCTACGAAACCTATCGTCAGATCGTCAATCAAATTAGAGCCCTCTCGAGGTTAGTCAAGACTTCTAGAATTCGTCTATCCTTGGATAGGTCGGTTATGACGTTTTTGCGAATCAACTCCTTAAAATATTCATATTCGATTAACCATGTAGGGTCTTTCTGAATTAACGTGGTTTCTTTTTCAGTCGGCCTCCCGGAAGGAAAAACTCGTTCACGATGAATAAATGTGCTTGGCCCCCACTTACATAAAGACTCAACATGTGCTGAGCCATATTCGGCAATGATGTCGCAGGTAAAATTATTTCGCCACATAAGGAAAGTCATTTCGCACTCTATTCTAAAGCTGTTGGTCTTTAGCTCAATCACTCCATGGTCTGGAGAATTGTTTTCAAAGTAGTTGGCCGAAACTAGCTCCCAGTCCCCTTTCGCAAGGTCACCGAACAAAAAATCGGACAAGTCAAGGAGGTGTGACCCAAGGTCAGTTAGCACACCACCACCCAAATCTCGCCAACGATTATTGCGAACAAGTCTTGCTGTTCCGTTTCCATAAAATAGCCGGCAACTATATAGTCGACCTAATTTTCCTGACTTAATCAGACGTTGTAACCTAACTAAATGTGGTTCAAATCGGTGATTGTATGCCGTATAGCAGACTACACTGTGTGATTTCGCGATCGATTCAAGTTCTGCAATGATTTGCGGGTTTTCTGTCCACAGAGGTTTCTCAACTAAGACGTGTTTGCCATGGTTGAGGCAGTATTCAATTATGTTGGATTTTGGAGAGTCTGGAATACAAGCGAGAACTGCATCGTAGTTTTCTAACGGTACATCACTTATTTTTTTGAAATCTGCTTGAGGGTTTATCGGATCTACGCTGGTAACAAAATCATCTCCGCAGATTGATTTCCTCTTTTCTCCTTGTACCCCTAGTCCTGCAATCAAGACGCGCATTGGATCAGATTTGGGTCCAAGTATTTAGTTTGATCTTCTAGATGGTCAAGCTTTTCGTGAACAAATTCAAGGCGAACAGGGATATTACCGTCCAGTTCGCATTCACTACCAGCAGCTAGAGCGCCAATAATACTTGCCTCTGGGAGAGAGCCAGAAATTAACATAACTAAGGTTGCATAGGCTAATAGGGCATCTCCTGCACCTACCGCATCTGTTACATGATTCGCGAACGAGTCCACAGAACTATAGAACTGTTGAGTGTCATCTGGATGTCCTATGAAGAATAGTCCCTTACTGCCCAATTTCAAGATAACATTCTTGCTTCGGGTGGCTTCGCGAAGTTTTGTAGCGAGAACGCCGATTGTGGAGTCTTGGTCGGCTAATGCAAATCGCGCCTCCCTTTCATTAGGCGTAACAAGGTCGAAATTCTTGAAATCAGTGATATTTCCCCAACGTGTTGCGACTTGACTATCAGCAACTCTTATTACATGTTTTGGTATAGCTTCAATGAGTTGTGGAATGCTCCCACTATGAAATATGCCATGTCGAAAGTCGCTGAATACAACGCCATCAGAAGACGTTGCTTCAATACTACCAATAAGATTGTCGGTAATTTCATCGTTGATCGGACGATTGTCTAGAGTATCAATTTTTAGTAATCGGTAACCGTCTGAAATTATCGTATTCTTATTTGTAGTCGGGCGAGTCTGGTCAATTATGGGATTGACCTCAATATCAGCCTCTAGTAGTTGATCTTTAGCGAAGTCCATTAAGTCGTCACTACCAAGTACGGTAGATAATTGAACCTTAGCTCCAGCGGCTCGCAGATGTTGGGCAACTATCCCAGCTCCCCCAACAAAATCTTCTTTGGCTTGATATAAAACACTGAATGTAGGAGTTTTAACTTGGCCACCGATCAGTTGAGTCCTTGTATAAGTGTCTATTATTGTGTCGCCGACGACGTGAACATTTGCTTCATGTAGTTTTCCCAATGTTTTCCGTAGAGAGTCAAACGAGATGTCAAATTGATTCATTAGGTTAATAATTTTTTCAACACGTAGAGATGGAGCTGACAAACCGAGAAAACGTGACGAAGAATAGACGACATCACCGGGTGTAAAAATCATTTGTCCGCCGTAAAGTCCGAGCGCTTCTTTTTCTTCTCGGGTAGCTGGAGGCAGTTCGTTTTCTGTATATTCGAATCCTTTGGCGAAGTAGTCTGGCTGAAGAAAGCAAATATTTTTTATGGGAGTGCGTTCCTGATCAACTATGACAAAGTCAACTAATTCAAAGGCAGCGAGGTTCAATGCTCGTAATCCTTCAGGAATGTGTGGCCTGTAGGCTCCTTTCTTTATCTCTTTGTCTCCGGTTATGCTTACGAATAGAACATCGGCCTTCGATTTGGCATATGCCAAGTGCCTTATATGTCCGGGGTGTACTATGTCGAAAACGCCGTGACACATAATTACTGTTTTTGACCGAGGGAAAGGGCCAATAACGCTTGCAAGCTCATCAATAGAGATAACTTTGTGACGATATCTTTCTAGTAATTCTGTCGTCATAAGATTTCCTGTTTGTCAGTACCGATTTGTTGGAACCAGTTCTTAGTAGCCTTCGCTATCGATGATTTATCCCACAGTGGTGCATCCCCCCAATAGTCTATATTAGCCAGCATCATTGATACTCCATCCTCAAACGAAACTGTTGGAGTCCAGCCCAGTGTTCGGCAAATCTTAGATATATTGGCATGTGTACAGTCGGGCTCTCCGGGACGTTTAGGTAAATTAATAACTTCTCCTTCTAGAAGTTCGACTAATCTATTGATCGACTGGGGTTTTCCGGCACCTAAATTAAACCTTTCACCTTTTGTTTCGCTGGTTGCAGCAGTCAGGAAAGCTCGTGCTACATCGGTTACGTAAAGAAAATCTCTAGTCTGCGTGCCGTCACCAACAACCGTAAATGGGGTTCCGGCTAGTTTCTGTTTGAGAAAAACACCGAACACAGCACCATACGCACCTGAGGTTTTAGCTCTTGTTCCATAAGCATTGAAAATACACACAACGTTTACAGGAAGACCATAAACTTGTTGCCAATGAAATACCGCAAGTTCACCCATGTATTTTGATAACGCATATGGATACTGGGGAGATATGGGATGGTCCTCTGCTGTTGGGGTGGCCGCTAGACCATAGCATGAAGAAGATGCAGCGTAGACAAATTTTTTTGTTTGTGCGTAACGAGCTGCTTCTAGTATACGAATAGTACCTTGAACATTAATGTCCATATATCTAGTTGGTGTATCTATGGAAGGTACGATTTCACCTAATCCTGCAAGGTGGAAACAAAAATCTGCGCCAGAGAAAATGCTACTACTTGGTTCAACGTTACGTACATCTTGCCAGTCACAAACAAGACTAGGATTGTTAGAGTGTTGCTGCAAATTTGATTCACGACCAGTCGAAAGGTTATCAACTACGCGAACAAAATGACCCACGTCGAGTAATGTATCAACGAGGTGGCTTCCAATAAATCCAGCACCTCCTGTAACAACACTTACTGGCTGATTGCTCATTTGACGCCGAGTTGTTTTAATCGTTTTACGTTATAGTAGTTGTTATTCTCAAAACTATCTGAAATTAGGCCGGCTGTAAACGCGGTACATAACTCATAGACCGCATCTTCTATAGAAAAAAGTGGTGAAAAGCCCAATGTGGTTTTAATCTTGTCGGAATTAATGTGGTAGGAGCGCATATCATCTGAAGGTGTCGTCGTAATATCGATAGCCCCTTGACTAAGAAAATTCTCTTCGACCACATGCTTGACGATCTGGGCGATCTCCATGATGGAAAAATTGTCTCGTCCGACGTTGAAAATCTCATTAGCTAAAAGCTCCGACGGTGCTGATAGCAGTAATTCGACTGTACGACAGTAGTCTTTGATATGGAGGTTCGGTCGCAGTTGTTCCCCACCAAACACCGTAATCTTGTTTTTTGTTATAGCATGATGAGTCAGAATGTTGACTGATAGGTCAAGTCGCAATCTAGGGGCATATCCACAAACAGTAGCGGGGCGGAAAACAACACCAACGAAGTCACTATTGGTATGGTCAAATAGTAATGGCTCACATTTACCCTTATACTCGTTATATAGAGTTAGTGGGACTAGAGGGTGGGTCTCCGTCACCTGTGGTTCGTCTGATACTCCATATACTGAGCTAGACGAAGCATATACAAAACGCGAGATACCGCCATTTTTTGCAGCGATCACCATTGGTTCAAATGCATCATAATTGATACTGGTCGATAGGGCTCGATCAAGCTCAAAGCTAGCATCATTCGAAATGCATGCAAGATGTAGAAATACATCATGGCCTCTGCAGTATTTCTCGACTCGTTCTATATCTCTAATATCACCCTTAACAACCGACAAGTTCTTGTTGTTTATTGGTAGAAAATTGATTCCAAACCAACCAATATCATACACAGTAACCCTGTAACCTAGTTTCAGAAGTCGTGGTACTAAGACGCTTCCGCAATAGCCAGCCCCACCTGTAACAAATACTGTGTTGTATATCATGTTAATAGAATATGTTGATGATTAATTTAATGGTATACATAACCTAGAATTGTTCTTCCTAAAGCGAAATAATTTTTTATTATAAAATGAATGATTTACTGTTGTTTGGTTGGTGTTTCAGTTAAGTACCAGCCAATCGCAATCTAGATTGAACCAACTAAGAGCTATGATCAGAGTTGTTGGTGCGAGTTGTATTCGTAACAGAGTTATATCTCAAAGCAAATTTGCGTAATCAATAGAGGGTAGGGAACTGGGAAGCCCTAGTCTTGGCGATCGCGGTTCAGTGGCGTCATGATTGTTGTATCATCTTTTTGCTTGGTAGGAGTGTGCTAAGTGTTCGAATAGTGAACGTAGACCATAATTCCAGGGTGGGATATTTTCGCAATAGTTAACCCAATTGGTTAGGCAGCCGAGTTCTGGTGCTGACACTTGAACTCTATCGCCAATTTTATGGGTAAAGCCAGAATTGGGGCCATCACGGTCTTTCGTTGGAACAAACATAGTGCCTAAGAATAGCATCACACCATCAGGGTACTGGTGGTTTTGGTTAAGTAGCTGTGCCACGAGGTCTTGTGGGTTCCTGCTGATTTTACTCATCTTATTTATGCCGACCACTTCATAACCATCATCTCCGATGACACATAATTTTATCTGCATGTTAACGACATCGTCCAAACCAAATTTTGGATCAAATAATCTTATGAAAGGGCCGATAGAGCAGGATGCGTTATTATCTTTAGCAATATTGAGTAGCAAGGCAGATCGACCTTCGAAGTCGCGTAGATTTACATCATTGCCAAGTGTTGCTCCGACAATATTACCTTTTGATGAAATCGCCAATACGATCTCTGGTTCAGGGTTATTCCAATCAGAATCAGAGCGTATACCAATTTCATGTCCTAAACCGACAGAGGCCATGGGTGGTGCTTTTGAAAATATTTCAGCGTGCGGGCCTATTCCGACTTCTAGGTATTGTGACCAAAGCCCTTGTTCTTGAAGAAGAGTCTTAATAGAGGCGGCCTTCTCAGAAGCCGGCTTAACACCACGTACATTTTCCCCAACAATAGATGTTAATCTAGCACGGATGATTTTGGATTTCCGTGAGTCGCCTTTGCACTCTTCTTCGATTAGGCGTTCGAGAATACTGTCTACAAAGGTTACACCGGCCGCCTTAATGGGCTGTAGGTCGCAAGGGGCTAGTAGATAACCGGCTGAACCTTTTCCATCGCGATTAGGTAAAAATTCATCTAGTTGTCCTAAAATTGGTGTATCGCTTGCATTAGACAGCACTTGGTTAAGATCAGTAATTTCGAGTAGCCCTGCCAACGTGGGAGAAAAGCTAGTCAAATCATGCAGCAGGTTGTTATCTACTAGTATTGGACATGGTCCTTTCCGCTCGTTAGACCATACGCGGCCCACTAGAACAGCGCTATCGCAATTCTGTGGCAGGATTTCCGATTCGATTAATGTTGTGTCCACAATTTCTTAACCCATACTTTGGCTATTTGAGAAGTGACTTGGCTTGATATGACATTTTACTTATACGTATAGATTTAAACCGATTAGTGCACTAGTTGGTTCAATTTTATATATCTAATAAAGACTAGGTGTGAATAAAATGTAGAGAGTTTGGTTAGTGGAAACATCTAAACTTGGGTCATATGACTCCATAATAATTTACTACAGGTCTATTGACTCTAGGAATTTTTGACCAATCAAGTTGTCTGGGAAATTGTAGCTAAATTTCTTCCCCGAATTTTCTCGAAAGTCAATTGTTGACAAATGTGAGGTACTATATTTTTTAGAGATCAACGCATGGAGTCGATCAGACTGTTGCTTAAATTCTTTTGTTGGCTCCCAACGTTCAAATACTCGAAGATAAGATTCCCGTGCAAGATCGAGAATCTCTTGTGAAGAGTTATTTACAACGGTGATGTTGTTAGCTCGGTAATCTTCCGTGCGTGACAAACAATGCAGATTTCTCGAATATATTTCATCTATAGACAAGAATTTTCCCGAATTGGGATCGTAATATCTTTTGAATATCAGAGGAAGAATATATTTATGCCTCCACATATGTTCGAGCGGCGCGACATTGACGATCGAAACTGGTTTTCTAAATAGTGTACTTACTGAAATGATTCCGGAGTTTGAACCAAAAAATAAGCTGCAGTTAGCCATTAAGTAGACATCCAAAAATCCACTACGTAAATCTGATGTTGCGTAATCAATTATTTTGGGATCGTCCACATCGAGTCCTTCTTCAACGGCTGCTCCCATCCTAACAACGTAAAGTCCTTTAGACGAAAAATACTTGGCCGCAAGTTTCATATCCCCGATGGGGAAATCCCTATAGTCATGCCGGCTGTAATCTTTTTTCGGAAAACCTTTTTTAAGGTAAGCAGCATCCCTGTTTGCCAGACATACCCAGTTGTTGCCTTCAGGTATTCCCAGCTTTTCAAGTAACCTAATTCCTTTTGAAATGTCTGTGTCTGGAATATGGACTAATTTATCTTGAATATAGTATTTGTAAGAAAGTGCAGCCATTCTACCGGGTAGTTCAATGGATATGTCTATTTGATATTGTTTTTGATATCTATAGATTAAGCTTGCCCAGTAACGATTGGGCCACAGGATAAAAGTTCGAGCATGATGTTTTAGAACCTGAATTTGTAAGTCAGTGAGATATTGATTAGCTACTGGCGTTTGCAAATAGACAAAACAAATATCGGTTTTGTCTATTTTGTGAAGATTTACTTCAACTGCATCTGCACAGTGGCCGATTCGACTAACATCGAATTTTAGGAGTTTAATCCGCTTGCTTTTTGAAACGATGTAAAAAAGACAAAAAACAATTGATACAACGGGCAACTTTAAAAAGTATATTAGTCTAGTAAGTAAATATTTTCCTACCATAAATTGACTATAACAAACTAGATATGTAGAGGTTCCCTATATAGCACGTAAAGATTTCCCAGATTTTAAATATTCATCTGGTTTGCTGGTTATTTGGGTAATAGTCAGCTGCTACGGAAAATGACTTAGCATTTCATGGGTGAATTGTTGTTCTGACCTTAGCCAAAAAAATAATGAACAATAACTAGAGGCCTAGGCTGAGGAACTTAGTAGTCTAAAACGAATTACCTAAAGACGAGCTAGTTGTCCTATTAGTGATTACATTTGAATCGGGGGAAAATAGCCCCATCCACCATCTTCCCTTACCTGAGTACCAATCGTATTCATCGAGTTCATTATGATCATTATGTTTGTCTACATTCTTAGTAACATCGATAGGCGTAACGCCGTGCTCAATCATTGGGTAGTACAGAGAAAAATCACCGGCTTCGATAAATGACTCTAAATTCACTCGTTCGTCTTTTGAATCGATAACGTAAAAACCACCTGTTGAAAAGTCACCATTATTTATAGAGCTCAAGTAGCACGAAATTGCTAATCGACAGTTTCCATCGGAATCAACATGTGTTTCTACTCCTCCAAATTTGGGCGGGTAACACACAATTTGAGATCTGTCTATAGCTATGTCCTTAGGTGTATTCAACTCATAGGCATTAGAGCCTAAACCAGATATGTATTTCATTTTTCGCCAACGATCGGTGATATCTGGCCAAAATTCGTTGAGGTTGTTATTCCATCTGAAAAAATAGGTACTATGTCTAACCGCACCAACGGAATAATTCTTCGCTAGCTCCGGTGTGATTACTCTGTGAAAATCAGGACAACCTTCTTTCATCTCAAAATATGTATCAGGAGTTGACTTCCAGAATTCAATACACTTGCTCTTGAGTTTTTTGACAAAATTCAGATCAAAACAATTCTTGATTAGAAGAATTTTGCCGTCTATTAAGTTGTCTACTATCCGTTCAGCAAATTTTTGACCTCCACTTTCAATACCATATTCAAGTTCGTCATAATAGATGTGATCAATGCCAGTAAATTTTCGAGGCATTTGTATCCGCTGAGTTTTATCTGCCCAAATGCGTTCGAAGATGGAGGTCATCGTATTATTTGTAGTCTTGTAGTCTTGTAGTGTTAGGGTGATTTGTACAAAAATATTCGCGAGTCGTTAGGAGTAAGCTGATATTCTAATTTGCGACTATCTAGATTGTCTAATGTAATAATTATACTTAGAAAAAAATTGCAATTGCCTTAACGTCGCTTACACCCTATTGTTTCACTTTAGCAAATTTCTGAGTACCATAATCGTGGAGCAATTCATATTCCTAGTAAAAGAAATAGGTAGTCGCTAGAGTCTCGTTGCTAGAAATTTGCTTCGACAATTGATTAGATAGCTGCATTCGAAGTCTGAAATATTTCTACGAGCATCTATGTGACCTATATCGTGCGATAATGCGTGAGTGATCGTTTTCCAATTTCTATCTTAGCTTGTGTGTGATTAGTAAAGATTTAGTCTAAATCACTTTAGACTATTCTCAGTCGATGATTTGGCAAATGCTTGTGGAAATTCGGATTTACTATTTCTTCAAAAATTTATTGAAGAATGAAAATTCGACTATTCAGAAATTCGAGCAAAGTTTGGCATCTCTAGTCAGCTTGAAAAGGACACGCGCCTTTCAGTACTACGACCTTATATTGCCTTGTTAAAAGACTCAGGGTAATAGACTATAATCAATATGGCTATATGCAGCCGGCTCTGCTTAATTCGTTGGTTTTAGTTCGGGCAATCTGTTGGAGGGGGAGATGTAGAATCCAGTAGTGTGCAAGAAATGGTTAGACCGAACACTCACAAATGTCAGCTCTTTTTTGAGTGTGAACTGTTTGTGTCCAACAAGTAATTTTCCAGTCTAGATAATGATTGTAATATTTCAAAAACGCTACATTATTTTTAGCCATGGACGGCCTGTATAACAGACCTTTTGACTATGTCATTAGTCTAATCTACTAGTGTTCGATAATCGAACCAGTGAGTCACGAAACGCCAGATCAGTGGCATTGTTAACCCAGAGCAAATGATGATCAGATTAGCAGATTATTTAATCGGACTAATAGAAGGTGAGGGTATAAAAGATGTATTTACAGTAAGCGGAGGTGGATCGATAGCTCTTTGTGATGCAGTAGCAAAATCCAAAAAGCTGGAATATTACTGTTGTCATCATGAACAAGCAGTCGCAATAGCGGCGGAGGCTTATGCTAGACAATCCCAATTTCTGGGAGTGTCACTAGTCACAACTGGGCCCGGCGGTACAAATTCTATAACTGGTACCTGCTGTGCTTGGATTGATTCTGTGCCGACTTTGACTATCTCGGGGCAGGTATATCTAGATCAAACAATTGGTAATACAGGGTTACGACAATTAGGTGTTCAAGAAATCAATATCGTCGACTTGGTTAAACCGATTACGAAATATGCCGTCCAAATTACAGATGTTAGAGATATCCGATATCATTTTCAGAAGGCAATTTATTTAGCTACGACTAATCGTCCCGGTCCTGTATGGATCGATGTTCCTGCTAACATTCAAATGGCGACTATTAATGCTAGTGAGATTACAAGAGACTTTGATCCTACAGAAGTTCAGATTCAAATCGATCAAGATTTCGATAATAAGGTTGATCAAACTGTCGATTTGTTGAAACGCGCTAAGAGACCACTGTTGCTTGCAGGTCATGGTGTTCGAATTTCCCAAAGTTCCGAAATATTTTTAAACATCGCGGAACGCCATCAAATTCCGATTATGACAACATGGAACGGCGATGACTGTGTTCCATCAGATCACGAGTTGTTTGCTGGGAGACCAGGTACATTTGCGTCTAGATCAGCGAATTTCTGCATTCAGAACTGTGACCTGCTAGTTACAATAGGATCACGACTTCCGTTCCCCGTTACCGGATATAGATCAACCGAATTTGCTCGCAATGCTCGAATCGTTATGGTGGACATAGATCAAGCGGAGTTAGAAAAAAGTTCGTTAAGGAATTTTATCAACATAAAATCTGATGCAAAATTGTTTCTTACTAGTCTTAATGAAGTGCTATCTAAAGAACGTTTTGAGGCGCCAAGCAGTTGGATAGATCAGATACGTCATTGGCATCTTAGATATCCGGTAATTCTCCCAGAATATAAGGATCAAAAAGACTCGGTAAATTCATATTACTTTATAGAATTGTTGGGAAAAATTCTCACTAATGATGATGTGATTGTTACCGATATGGGACTTTCTTTTGTCGGCACTCATATGGCATTTTCGTTAAAAAGGGGACAAAGGTTATTTACCAACTCAGGATTTGCTCCAATGGGTTGGGGTTTGCCGGCGGCAGTGGGGGCATGTGTAGCGAATAACAAGAAACGAGTTATTTGCTTAACAGGAGAAGGTGGTTTAATGATGAATATTCAGGAGCTATCTACGGTAATGCATCATAAGATGCCAATAAAGGTTTTTATTTACAATAACGGTGGGTACCTGACAATCAAACAAACTCAGCAGTTAGGTTACGATAAGTTGATGGGAAGCACAGAGGAAAGCGGTATCTCATTCCCAGACTTTCATCAAATTGCAAGTGCGCATGGCATACCATTTCTACGCATAAGTAAGCATGATAACATGGAGCAATTAGTCCAGAATTTTATTCAGACAAGTGAATTTGGAATTTGTGAACTAGTACTTGACGAAGATCAGCCGCAACAACCCAAGGCAATTAACCGACGTTTTCCGGACGGCACAACTGAGCCGACTTCGCTTGAAGACATGTATCCGTTTCTAGATAAAACGGAAGTTGCTGACAATCTGCTCGAACCGTTGGTCTGGGAAAAATAACTGAAAATGATATTTTCAGAATATTGTTTGTGGTCCATATGATGAGAGAGTTTGATGCTTTAGCAGGTTATCCGGAACCTAATGCCCGACGATTGGTTAACAAATACCTTCGTACAATAAAACAGAGGATTGTTGCTACTGAGCGGGGATACGACTTTTTTGACGGTGATCGGTGTTACGGTTATGGCGGGTATCGTTATGATGGACGATGGATACCTATTGTTGAAAATATGTGTTGCACCTACGAGCTAGATAGCTCTTCTAAGGTATTGCAGATTGGATCAGAAAAAGGATTTTTGCTTCATGATTTCTTAATAGTTAGACCAGGAATTCAGGTTACGGGGGTGGAAGCCTCAAGTTATGCACGAAAGAATACAATGAAAGAGGTCCAATCGTTTGTTGTGGATGCACCATATGTTGATCTCCCTTTTGCCGAAGGTACTTTTGATTTTGTGTTGGCGCTAGGGCCTATTTATACGTTGAACTTAGAGGATGCAATTCGATGTTTAAAGGAAATTCAGCGAGTTGGTCGTGGTAAGAGCTTTGTTACGCTAGGGTCATACATGTATGAAGAGGACTATTGGTTGTTTCGACATTGGACATTGCTCGGAACGACGATTTTGCAGCCTGATGAATGGAAGGCTGTGTTAGAGCACGTCGGATATACAGGCGATTACAAATTTACTGGAGCAACTTCACTACACCTGCAATGGGATTCAGAATTAAGCAAATAGTCAGAAGCGGGTTCATGGTAAATTGGTTAGGGCCTAGATATTGGCTAACATGCATAATGTAGAACAATCGACTACTAGATTGTCGACGAGCCAAGGCCGGTAGCGAAACTTACAACACAGAATTTTATAAGGGTTCATCGATTCTTTGGCAAGAATACTGGTAACTGGGGCTGCAGGTTATGTAGGCAAAAACCTAGTCGGTAGACTTGCCGCTTTAGGATACGAAATTGTCGCAACTTATCGAACAGAATGTCCTGACTTAGAGGGTATTCAGTGGTTTAGGTGCGATTTGCAAAGTGATATTAGCCAGTTACCACCGGTCGACTACGTAATCCACTGTGCCGTGCTACACCCATTGTGTCAACCACGCCCAAGTGTAGTCGACCTCATTGACGCGAATGTAAACGCAACACATGCACTAGGTCGTTGGGCAAAAGACGTTGGAGTAAAAAAGTTTATACTTTTGTCGACAGTCACGGTGCATGGGACTATTTGTGTTGAAGAATTGGTCGAAGACGTTCCCATGACCGCAGTCGATACATATGGAATAACAAAATACTTGTCGGAAAAAGTGTTGGAAACATTTTCAGATTCTTACACTCTATGTACTTTTCGATTGCCCGGAGTTGTAGGACCCCGGATCACAAATATGGGAAGACCTTGGTTAGGTGTAGTTTTAGACAACGCTCTTACAAATCGACCGATAGAAATCTATAATAGTAATAGCTTATTCAATAATGTGATCGATCCGTCGGAGATCATTAAAGCGTGTGCCGTAGTGCTTGAATCATCGAATGAAAAAGCTGGATTATTCAATTTGGCAGCTTCCGAACCGGTTCCATTGAAGGACATGATTCAACATATAGTTAACTCCATCGGATCGAATTCTGAAATTGTTGACATCGATCGAAACAGTATCTCCTATTCGATAAATATTAGTCGAATCCGGGATACTTTAGGATTTGTGCCCGCTCCAACGATGAAGATCGTCGCTCGTTTTCTTGAAGAGAACATTTAGGTTATTTAGGTATTTTCTGAAATAGGTATCTGTATGGAAGAAAAAAGTTCCATGAAAGTTAGCCTGGGGCGATGCGAATTGCCGAGACTATTAGTAACTGCAAACCTAGAAATATTGCGAAATTGTTATGACGACCTAGCTCGGAATTTTGAATGCATCTTTGCGTACGGTTCAGATCTTAATGAAGTCAAAAATTTATTGTCTGATCAGCGCGCGTGGTTTTGCAGCCCCTGTCCTGAATATTATATTGATCATGAAATTCTATGTAGTGCGGAGTCGTTAGAGATACTTGTTACGCCATCGACGGGAATTACTCATATAGCCAAAGAGTACTGTGATAAACAAAATATTTATATTGCGACTTTGAAAGATAGTGATGTAGTAAACAACATATATGCATCATCCGAATATACCTTCGCCCTAATTTTAGCGGCTTCTAGAAATTTGGTGCCTGCAGTTAATGGGGCACGTCGTGGTGAGTGGAGGGAAAATGAAGGCGAATATCGTGGGGTAGAACTAAATGGAAAAACATTAGGTGTAATTGGCTACGGGAGGATAGGGTCAAATGTTGCTCGATATGCGAGATCATTCGGTATGAAAGTAATAGCTTTTGACCCTTATGTACAGATAAATAGAAAAGATGAAGTAGACCAAGCTCAAAACATTCTGGATGTTTTACAAACTGCTGATGTAATTGTTACTTGTGTTCATCTCACAGACAGTACAAAGGAAATGATGAATAGAAAAACATTCTCGAAGATTAAAAACGGGGCTATTTTTGTTAATACTTCGCGAGGTGAAGTGGTAGACGAGGCTGCATTGGTATCAGCGCTCGAAAAAGGCAATATATCGGCAGCTGCAGTAGATGTTATGTCGAATGAGCAAAGTTTGGTACGCAGAAATAGCCCTTTGCTCTCCTATTCTGAGAAAAATTCGAACTTGATTATATCTCCACACATAGCAGGTTTAACGCTAGATTCCGAAAGAAAAGCCGCCGAACAGTCCATTGAGCATCTAAAAAAACATTTCGACATTACCTGTAAAACACCAGTCAGTTAGTGTTTACCTAAAAACAATTATTGGATTGTCTGGGTTAGGTGTCCTATTGGTGCGTCGGTATATTTGCAGATTCGATAAGCAAAAAAGATAAGAATAGGTAGTAACAATATGCTAAATCGTAATGTCTTGACGTTAGATTGAGAGTTGTTTGAAACAAAAGGATCTAATCCTATCGACCGAATTAAGGTGCAGCTAAATTGCACAGCGCTATGGCCTCATTTAGATCTTCGATAGTGTCTATGTTTATTACCTTTCGCCCAATTTTAAGGGGTAGTGTGTCTGTCGAAATAATTGAATCATCGTTAAGAATTTGTGAACGGGTGGAGGCGTAGCACACGCCATTTCTGTAGTAGTATTCGCCTACGTCTTGTCTACGTGAAACAGGGGTATCGCTAGAGAAAAAGTGATTAAGTCTGCCAGACGCACCAATAGTTAATAGTTTCTCTGGTGCATAATGAGGATCCACTCGACTTACAGTAACCACGGAGCTAACTTTTCGTCTTATAAGCAGTTGAATTGCAGACTCTATATCTTGGACTTCTCTGTTTGGACTTGTGGGTTCGAGAAGGATAGAAATGTCGAACGTTGTTTTGTAGAAAATCTCACTTTCAATCCAAGCGTGCTTCCAAACATCTATAGATAATGCGGTATCAGAAGATAATTTAACAGGCCGAAGGAACGGCGTGTCCAATCCCAACTTGGTTCCTTCTTCAAGTATTTGTTTGCTATCAGTAGAGACAATAACGTGATCAATGTATGGCGACTTTAATGCGGTTTGGACTGCATGTCCGATGAGAGTTACACCGTTGATTAACCGCATGTTTTTATGTGGTATCCCCTTTGAGCCACCACGTGCAGGAATTACGGCAAGAATACTGTATCCTTCGTATGCCATCGAGGTCTAATCGAAACGAATAACACGAGACTCTTTATTACTCTGACGAATAGCCTCTACGATCTTCATTACATTCATACCGTCTATTAAAGTGCAGGTATGTGCCGTACCATCTTCTAGTATTGAAAAAAATTCTGTAGCGACAGCCAAAAACATATCATTTCTTTGCTCGGGGAAATTAAGAGTTTTTTCTTTATAACCTGTTTTTTTCATAACAATACTATTTGTGGATTCATTCCACTCGAGGGCTCCGTTTGTACCAAGAACTGAAATACTTTTCTCGTGTGGCCGTCCAAGAAGGTCCAAGTGCAATGATACAGATAATCCATTGTTATATGTTGCAAGTATGTCAACGTTGTCGTCGGAATCAATTTCCAGGATTCCGGTAGTACGTATTGATCCACTGATTGTATTTGGCATTCCAAAAAGCCATATCATCTGGTCAATCCAATGGCTTTCGTCAAGCAGAGCACCACCACCAAGTGTCTTGCTAGACATGAAAAAGTCCTGGTAGCACTCCCATGGATGCCAGTCAGCTAGATGTGCACTAATATGAATTCGTGCGTAAAACGAATCACCGACTACGCATTCTCTAAGTAATTGTCGAAAGTGACATAGAGCAGGCCACCAACGCCAGGTGTATCCCATCAATACGGCCTTATTTTTCGGATAATCGGATTGATTAATAAAATCAACTAGCTTGACCGTAGACAATAGAGAGTTACTCGCCGGTTTTTCTAATAAGACTGGGATTCGTGCTTCTACTAACTTGATTGTTTGTTCAATGTGGAAAGCTGGTGGAGATGAGATGACTCCTCCATCATAAATCACATGTTTTGAGAGAGCATGTTCAAGTGACTCGAAAACCAATTCAGTATTGTGAATTGACTGGAAGCGTTTTCGTCGGTCGAGGCGTGGATCAACGCCGGCGATTGAACACCCAAGCGAAGCTAAGTTTTTCGCATGACGTTCTCCTGCACTTCCACAGCCCACAATGAGTACTAGATATTTCAACAGAGGTTGATTGCAACTAGTTCCAGTTATATAGAGGTATCACGAGTTTCAGTACTCACCTCAGCTTGTCGGTCATTTCCATATACACGTTTGGGTCAAATACACACTCAATAAAGAGTGGGCCGGTATTAGGCACCCAGTTGGATATGGCTTGGCTGAACTCAGCTTCATTTGTAACTTGCATCGCTGGAATATTGAATGACTCAAAGGTACGAACCCAGGATGGATTATCCATTAAAAGTGGTCCAGTGTTTAGGTTCTGTGTAATTGCTTCTTTTCGGATAGAGCCAAATCCCTGGTCAGATAGCAACAGTATTAATAGTGGTAATTGGTACTGGGAGGCTATCTTTGCTTCGGCAATATACATACCAATACCACCGTCGCCTAGCGCTACCACCGTGGGAATTTCGCGGTCATACAGACTTGATGCAATTCCCATAGGAAGACCGGTCCCCATGTAACGTGAATTGCCTGCACAAAGGAAATCGTTTGGGTTTTCACTTGTCCATGCGTGCTCTGCAATAGTGCAGAATAGTCCAGTATCCACGACGAGGCGAACTTTGTCATTGAATTTGTGTCTGATTGCGCGGTAAACATGGAATGGTACAAATTCAGAAGTTTGCAGGTGAATCTGCATTTGTAATGCCGTTTCGTCAATAAGAGAATGACCCCATTCGAAACCACGTAGTTGGTCGAAAATATCATAGAAATTTTGTAAGGAAGCTGTTTCTGAAAATTCAAAACCTGTATGCAAATCTACCAATGGATAATCTATATTGAAGGCCTGGCTAGCAAATGGCCGGGCTGCTAGTACCTCAGAATTTCGTAATCCAATGCCAATGACGAGATCGGCTTTTGAAAGTATTTGACACTCGAGAGTATCTGACAACCCTACGCCAGTATAGATTCCCGCTGCGTACGGGCCAGTTTCACTGATTAAACCTTTCGATGACACAGTACTAAAAATAGGAATTTTAAGATCCTCTAAATAATTGGCCAGCTGTGAGCGTTTTGCAAAAGAACCGGCAATTATGGCCGGTTTGTTTGCTTTGTCGAGAGCCTTGAGCAAGCCGTTACTTATCGAACAATTCTCAAGATTTGAAACCGGAAAATTATTAGTGGTGTTTCCTTCTTCAATTAGCTCTATCACTACAGGCCCAGGTGTTTCTGCTAAAGAATAAGCCGCACAGTCTGAAAAAGTACTTCGTGTCTTAGAAATTCGAGAAAATGACTTTATTATTTCCTTGCCAATGGCAGAATGATTCATTCTTTTGTGCGCTACCGAAGTCGGGATATCATCGGCATATGCTTCTATGGCAGCAACAATTGGAAAATTTTCCAGACTACATACCGTGAGGCCAGGAATCATGTTCGTAAATCCGGGCCCTTTGATTGATAAAACTATGCCAGGTTGACCGGATAATCGGCCAATAGTTCCAGCCATTAAAGCAGCGGATCCTTCAAAATGGGTGGTGATAAACTGAACTTCATTTTCTAGGAGTTGGTGGACTAGTTGAAGAGAACGTCCACTTCCAGGAATACCAAATGCGTATTTGATTCCTGAGTGGGCTACGTCATACGCCAGATCATCAATCATTAAGTTCAGTCACCTTGTCCCGAAAAAACTGGACAACTTTTTCTGCAGCACGGGTACATACCTTATTAACTGCTTCCGGCGCATATCCAGCGCAGTGTGGTGAAATCAAAAGGTTGCTGTTGTTACGAGCGTAATCCACTAAATTGTGCTCCGAAATGTTAGGTTCACCGTCTAACACATCTAGACCAGCACCGCCAATCTGACCGGATAATAGAGAATCTAGTAGAGCCTCTTCGTCAATAATTTGGCCACGTGAAGTATTAATGATAAATGCTCCTCGCTTCGTCAAACTAAGTAATTCACGACTGACGAGTCCTCGTGTGTCTGGCGTCACATGTACATGTATAGAAATAACATGAGAATTGGAGAACACCTCTTGAATTGATTTTGGAGAAATGAACGTTGGCCAAGAACTAAGATGAGGATCGAATCCGACTACATCCATGCCGAAAGTCTTGCCAAAAGAAGCCACTTTTTGACCAAGTCGTCCGCAACCGACTATACCCAGAGTTTTCCCTTCTAACATCATCCCTGGAAATTGCTCACGATCCCATAATCCAGTATGAACATGAGAAACGGCGCCACAAAGATTTCGTACAAGAGAAAGGAGAAGCGCCCAAGTATGTTCGGCGGCGGGGGTTAGATTTTTTAGAAGGTCTTTATCCTCTTTCAACGTCTTAACACTGATTGAACTATTATTTAAAACTGTTTTATCGATATGGTCACAACCTGTGGTTGCGGTCGAAATAATCTGAAAGTTCGATGCACTTGCAATCATCTCGTGAGTTATGGGCAGCCTCATTGAGGCGTCTATTAGTCCATGGGCATCCACAATTTCTTGGGCTAGGACTCGGCGAATAGAAGCACATTGTACAAACCTGATATCGTCACCAAAATGAGCGTCGATGGCCTCGAATGCGTAATCGGGTCCAAGAAAAACGACTTTTGGTCTGTTGGGCAAATTGAAAGGGTCTAGTCTTGGCTGAAATCAGTTGGTCAAAACCCGTGTAGTATAGATAAAAATTTCAGTAACACAGCTTTTTTTGAATAGATACCTTAGTTGTCGCAAGAACTTCAGCGATCTTTGTTCCTGAATCGCCTGACCCAAACATTGTAGACGAATTGTATTTACCATGGGTTAGTTGGGTTGATATCGCTGCCAGGATTTCATGTTGTTGGTAGCTACAGAATTTGACATTCTTGGAGTGCTCACGACCAGATTGCCTTGTCCCGATGTTTACGGCTGGCACACCGAGGTAGGCACCTTCTCGGATGGCTGAACTCGAGTTTCCTACTAGACATTTGGAGTTGTAAATTAGGCGCGCATAGTCTACGGGATTCAAATTTCTATAGAAATGTATCAATGCGTCTGGGTGTGTTTCTCGATACATGCGAAGCCCTTTAGAAATGTCATCAGAGCCTGCATCTACATTCGGCCATAACCAGGCAGTTTGAATTCCCAACTCTCCTATGGCACCAAGTGTTTCATTTATTTGTTCAAAACCAGACCCATATTCTGTAGTCACTGGGTGCTGAACTACCACAATGTAGGGAGAATCTATATCTAGATTATGTCCAACGCCTTTATGTTTTGTAAAAAAGTTTGTTGGTAAACTTAGATCCACACCTGAAATAAGATCGATGGAAGGGCATCCAACATGAAATACGAAATTTGGATCCTCACCCATACGTAATAAGTTTTGAAATGCTAGTTCGGTAGCTGGGAAGTGGATATGCGATAGCTTAGTCACAGCGTGACGGACACTTTCGTCGATAGAACCGGTGATTTCGCCGCCTTGGGTATGGGCTAAGGGAATATTCATATAGCTAGCCGCGACTGCTGTAGCTAAAGTTTCGAATCTGTCCGCGACGGTAAGTACGAAATCTGGTTCTAAATTTTCGAAAATTGTGGCGAGTTCAGTTATTGCGAGCCCAGTTGATTTAGCCATAGTGACAGGGTTTTCGCCCTCAATAATGCTGTAAAGCCTCGCGTTTGCTTTAAAACCGTCATTTTCAATCACATCAATAACTTGGCCAAATCGGTAAAGCAAGGCAGATGCCCCAATAATTAGCTGGAGATTCAGACTGTCGTGTTGTGAGATCGCATGCATTACAGACTTAATTCGAGCGTAGTTAGCTCGGCTATTCACAACTATGCAAACATTGCGGGTTTGCTTGCTTCTCATGATTCCAGATCGTCTAGTGTTAGCAATCGATTTGGCTCGACGTCACGTTTCAGCTTCTTCCCAAGCACGGCACCGACCTCTGACCAAGGGATTCCCCATCCAGGTTTCTTAGGTGTAAGCATATCCTTCGTTAGGATCGTGTCTTTTCTTGCAATTTGTTTGGTAGTAACACTTCTTCCAAAATTTTTGCGGAGCTCGCCAAGAGACCCTGCAAGTAGATCCTTATCTACTGGGGACCCATTCATCTTATGAAATGCATCTCTCGATTCACAGATAAGGTAAAGTTCTTCGAATGTTAGGGAGCTAGTAGTATCAGGCCCGGCAATGTCACGGTTAAATGTTACATGAAGTTCAATGATCGAGGCCCCAAGGGATAGAGCAGCAAGGCCTGGGAACACTTGCCCACTGTGATCTGATAGGCCAGCAACAACCCCGTATTGTTTAAGACGTTCTATTACATTCAGCCCGACGCGATCAAGTGGTGTGGGATATTCGGTTGTGCACTGCAATACCGCTAGTGGAGTAGCATGGTTTTCACAAGCTGCTACAACCTTATCGACATCAGAATATGAAGCGAGACCAGTGCTTACAATTAAAGGAATTTTATCCAGGCACAAATTTTCAATGAAGTCGGATTGAAATATTTCACCCGATGCTACTTTCCAAGCTTTGACTCCAACTCGTCGTAAAATGTCAACGGCCTCAAAAGAAAATGGCGAGCAAAGAAATTCCAATTGACGGTCATGACAATGAGACTTTATTTCATGCCATTGTTCAACAGTAAAGCTAGTTCGAGCCCAGTACTCATACCTGCTGGTATCTTGCGACCCCATCGCAATCCTAAATGGTTCGTCTACAGTAGATTCACTAGTTGGAATGTGGTACTGAAATTTTACTGCATCCGCCCCAGCAGTTGCTGCGGAGTCAATAAATGAATGTGCAAATCGTAAAGATCCCTCATGGGCTTGCCCGACTTCGGCAACAATGTATCCAGGTGATCCTTCACCGACCTGGCGACCACCAATAGAAAACGATTTAAGCATTGTCTAGAACACTAATTGAAAAGTTGTGTTGCTTTAGAAAACGTTGATGTGGTATGTCGAAGGCTCATTGGGCAAAGTAATATTCACAAAATTCTCGATCTAATCTACGACTATCGCCATCAAGGATGGAATGAATAGCGTCAATCAATTGGGCCTCTACAAATTCGATTCGAGTATTCTGATTAGTATGGCAGTTTAGAATGTGGCAACGCTTCTGCAGCTTCTCGAATGCCATATCGTTCCAAAGATTAGCGGCAGAATCTATAAGAATCATATTTTTGTTCGTTTTAAGGACGTGTCCGAATAGACTTGTTGTTGGATGCGAGAATATAAGGGTTGTATAACTATCAAGCACCATGTTGAAAGGTTCATGGACAATCTGTACACCTAATTTTGTGTATAGATTTGGTATGTATTCTAGTCGGTCTGGATGAGGCTTATAAGAGATAGGAATGTTATGGCTTTCTAATACTTCAATGATTCGAAGTTCTAGTTCTAGTTTTGGATAGAAAAACAAACTTTCATCATCTAAATATCTCGTAATATTCATGGGATAGCCAATTAGCAGGACCTTTAATCGCTTTTGTTTTAAGCATTGGTTCGGTTGAGATGCTTCGTAAAACGGCACATTGTGCGAAGTGTAAGTGGTTTCAACATGGTTGTAAGTGTCTGGCGTGGAATACATCTCTGAGTGAAGGAGAGCATTATTTTTTGAAGGAGTAATATATGTGCCAACATGTGATCTTGTTAGGCTTGTACCATATCGTTGATTATAAACACCCGATAAGGTATCTCCGTGCAGGAAACCAGTAGTAGTCACGCCTCGCCTTTGTAATGCCAGAATAATTGGTTTCCGCCGAAAATCATTTTCACTTAACACCGCAAGTTGACTGGGTAGGCGATCAATGTTGTAAATATTTTCGTACAAGCATGCAACATCGATGAGGCGTTTATTCCAGGCATTTTCGATCGAAAGCACATCAATCTTGATACCAAGTGTTAGCATGTAGCTTGCCACTAGACGAATAATTTCAACAACAAAATCCTGTTGTAGATTCGATGTGAACTGAGAGACTCGGGTAATAAGATTATTTTTGGTGTTTAAAAGACCCATGTAGTCATACCAGTCCCAGTAGTGCCAATAATGAGAAGACTGAGAAAAGTAATGTTGTTGAATCTGGTTGGTTGAGCCATACACACCAAAAGCAACATTATGCTGTGGAAACTTTGGTGCGGAAATGGTTTGCGTACAAATACCAGACCTGAAGTGCACCAAATTCCTAGCCGTTCTTTTCAGTGGCTGAAGAATTATGGAATCCGCAAGTGTGAACTTGCTTAACAAGTGGGAGTAGGCAGAAGCAATTACTTCCCAATCTGGATTGAGATGGTGCTCTGTAAGTGTACTTGATTTGCAAGTGTATCCGAGATGTTCTGCTTTATATTGTGCGCTCTGGTAATGGCAAAACTGAATCAGAAAGTAAATGAAGGCGCTGTCAGAAAAAATGATGTCCGAGTTTTTCCTAGGCAGCTCGATGAGTAACTTAAAGTAATGGTCAAGGATCGTCTCGTAGAGATTCTTATACTCGGCATTCGAAACTGGCCAATAAAATTCTTCTTTGAAGGGATTGCCACCCCCTACTGGTATTGCACCGACATCAAAATATATGTTTGTCATGTTATGACTACCAAGTAGAGCAGGTGGCGATATGAGATATGAGTAGAAGGGATATGAATAAATATGGTTAATTCGTCTATATGTTCAGTACAGTAATAGTTACGGATTATAAAGAACCACGAAAGCTGAAATACTAAAATTATCTTAGTCTAATTAGGGACTTTTCTAAGTCGAGAAGGATTAATCTTAATTGATAAACCTATGCAATATTAATCCAGCGTCGAATCCTAGCTATGTTGTAGCATCACGGGCATATAAAATATTGCTTGTTTTTTTACTATGCACACCCATAAACATTCGAAGTACAGTGCTAAAGTAAGAATAATTTAGATCACCTAAAAATTCTGTATAGTGTGGCGTTGTATTGCACTTTTTGCTTATGAGCGAATCTGGACCATAGACTGTCTGCTCAAAGTTAGTGTGTCTCTTTTTTTTGAAATCTCGTTAGAATTGGGAGCATTGTTATTTACGCAGTACTCTACAACATAGTTCATAGTTGTCAGGCGAGTTAAGTAGTAACATTCATTAATGCAGGGAAATTCTTATAAAGAATGGTCGATATGGTAAAAAGCAAGATCTCTCAATTTTCAGAAGCTCAATAATTATTAGTCCACTTAGTTGTGCCAAACGCAAGGGATTTCCGTGAGCAAAAAAGTTTTTTTCTTATGGTCTGTAAAAGGGGTGCTATTACTGTGGCTGTTTAGCGTTCTATATTATTTGGTTAGCTACCGAGAGCAACTAATAATAGGAAAATCTGCTGTTTTCGCTCTAATTGTTGTTGCCGTTGCGGTTGTTATTTTGTTAATTATTGATTTTCTTCGAAGCATAGATCTTCAGTTTAATTCAATGGTTGTGGGATGCTCAATCTTGGTTGCTATCTATTGCATAGAGGCGGTTCATCTGGCTATTTTCTATTACCCTGGATTTCCCGAGTACAGTCCCCCAATTACCTTGGATGCGAGCTTGATAAAATTGGCTGAGTCGTCAGACGTAATGCTAGACAAACGAACCGGATTCGAAGTTGTTCGCGATTATCGATCACGAGGAATAGACGCTTATCCTGCTTTTATGGTTAACGGGCGACAGGAGTGGGGTGAGAAGTCAATTAGAGATGGGCAAATATGGCCATTAGGCGGACACAGCAATAAATTAATTGTGCACTGCAACGAAAGTGGTTATTGGTCAATTTACAATAGTGACGAGAAAGGCTTTAATAATCCACCGGGAAGTTGGGAATTAGCAGCGAAGGAAAAAGCTGACTATTTGTTACTCGGTGATTCGTTTGTACACGGTGCTTGTGTCGGAGAAAATGAAGATTATGGAGCAATTCTAAGAAGCTACGCAAAACATGTCATTAATTTGGGTCAACGAGGCAACGGTCCACTGCTAAATCTTGCCGGATTAATTGAATACGGTATAGAAATTAAACCTTCTAAGGTATTGTGGTTTTATACGGAAGGAAATGATCTAATAAATCTACGAGCCGAAGCTCAGAATCCGCTTGTAAGTAAATACCTATTAGATGGTTTTAGCCAAGGACTCAGCACTCGAGTCGAGGAGGTAGACGACATTGTCAACAAAATGACAAATGAGCACTGGGCAAGAATAGATGAGCTTGAACAAACAAAATATTCGGCTATGCTCAAATACTGGGCGACTCTCAGGTCTATTCGCAAGCGATTTGGACTTGAGTTACCAAGAAAAGGTGATGAAGGAGTGGAAAAGTTAAAAAGAGCGATTAGCCTTCTTGAAGCCGGGGAGAGCAACCTTGATGTTGATCGCAGTGATCGAGGCAAACGACAACGTGAGGCTGAACTAGAAGATCAATATACATTAGAGATTGACATATTTCGAGAAATTCTTCTTAAAGCCAAAAATATTGCGAACACATGGGGCGCCGAAATAGTATTTGTTTATATGCCGAGCGGCAACCGATTCTTAGATAAACTAAATTCACCTGGAAGTTTGAAGAAAATCGTAGTTGAAATGGTTTCTAGCACGGGAATCCGTGTAATTGATTTAGTGCCTGCATTTAATGCTTTAACTGACCCCATGGGGGCATTCCCGTTCAGGCGAGGAGGGCACTACAATTCGACAGGATATGCGATTTCCGGTGCATATTTATTTAAAAATCTGTAAGCCAATTTGACTAATGCGAAGCGATCAAGCTAGCCCAGATCTTGCTGATACCTTTCTAGCCATTGCTGAAACACTACCAAACACCAGATTAGCTCACTTTTGCTTGATTCACCGGCGTTATGTGATGAAAGTATCTTGCGGACGCGAGATGGGTTTAAGTAACCGTCAGCTTCTATCTGATTAATATCTATTAGGTCATGAACCCAACTACGTAAAGGCCCTCGAAGCCAGGAATCAAGAGGAACGGAAAACCCTGTTTTGGGCTGACTAGTAAGGTTAGTAGGCAAATACTGCTTTAGAATCTGTCTAGACATCCACTTAGTCTGAAATCCTCGAATCTTTCTTTTTGCAGGTTGTTGCCAACAAAACTCTACTAAACGGTGATCTAGAAGTGGAACTCGGACTTCTAAACCGAAGTGCATACTTGCGCGATCAACTTTTGTGAGTACGTCATCTGGTAGATAGTTAACTGTATCAGAGAGTTGCATGAATTCCGTTGGGGAGAGATCCTTTAATATTAATTCGGTGTTCGATTCTGTTCTTAAGAAGTTATTGGCGAGAATTGACTGAGAAGACCCTGGCACCTTCGTCAATACATCGTATGCACCACTGATGTTGGATTGTCTTAACGAAACAGCAAATTTATCGAATTTATCGAGAGGATGACGAATGGGAGTTCGGGCCAGAAAATAATGGAGAAGCTTTGAGGTTTGTGATCGGTTTTCTTTGGTGATTAAACTACTGATAGCTTGTCTTATTTGGGGTGGAATACGTTGAAGATTGGCAATTGATTGAGCCCATCGATAGCGTTCGTAGCCAGAAAATACTTCGTCACCACCATCTCCAGAAAGAGCTACCTTAATAGTATCTCCAGCTAAGCGTGAAATTAGCAAGGTCGGAATTTGAGATGAATCAGCGAATGGTTCGTCATAAGTCTCTGCCAATAATGGAACTTTCGAAATCAGATCGTTTGACGTAGCGTAAAGTTCATGATGTTCCGTACCTAGATAAGTCGCAATTTTACGGGCCTTATGGGACTCATCAAATTCAGTGTCGTCAAATCCGATTGAAAATGTTTGAACTCGATTGCTTGTTGTGTGCTGCATGATTGCAGTTACTAATGAACTGTCAAGTCCCCCAGACAAAAATGTGCCGATCGGAACATCTGCTATCGTTCGAAGTTGTATAGAGTCTTTTAACAAATAGTGCAGTTTATCTAGTGCCTGTTGATCACTTTCAGTAGAGAGTGTTCTGTCTGACTGGATTCCGTTAAGGTCCCAGTAGGGATGAATTGAAGCTTCCCCGCCGGGAGACCAGGTGAGGAAATGGCCGGGCTCTAACTTATGTATGCCTTTGAAAATCGTAAGGGGTGTCGGTATGTAACGGTATTGAAAAAATTTATCTAGTGCAGATGGGTCTATCGTTGGGCACCAGTCAGGACAAGCGAGTAAAGCTTTAATTTCGGACGCGAATATGAATCCACCATGGTCAAGGTGTCCCCAATAAATAGGCTTGATACCTAGCCGATCTCTTATCAGATAAAGTACTCGATCTTTTTTGTCCCACAATGCTAATGCAAACATCCCTATCAATTTAGGTAACGTAGCCTCCACACCCCATTTTGCGAAGGCTTCTACTAAGACTTCCGTATCAGAATTACCATCGAATGGTATATCGTGGGACTTGAGGAGCTTACGGATTTCCTTGAAGTTATAGATTTCTCCATTAAATGAAATTACGTAACGACCATTATGAGACACCATCGGCTGGTGCCCAGCCGAAGAAAGGTCGATGATTGCTAACCGGCTATGCCCAATTGCTAGATTTCCGTTGTGATCTGTCCAAACGCCATTTCCGTCAGGCCCTCGATGGGAAAGCCTAGCCACCATTTCCTCGCATACTGCTGCTAGTTCGGTATGGGGGTTAGATTGATATACGCCTGTAATTCCACACATTTTCGTGAGATATAATTGACGCCATAATTTGACTAGAGGTTGAAGAAAAAGTTACCTTATAAAGTTAAAAGTAAACATATTTTGATCTGTCTAGTAGGTTTGTTCATAAGTTAAAAATCTGTGATACATAACCAAACCAAATTAGCAGGACTAACAATTTCATGATAAAGGGCGACATTGAAAATTAGGGTCAGCATTTAGTGGCCAAGGAATTATTTAAAGTAATTTCTAAGGGATCCAATATCAATTTAAAGATATCGACATTGAGCTAGGTGTGTAACACGATTTTGTTGGGCGGTGTTACCTATATTGTTCATCAGAAGACTTTTCATTAGTAGCTAAAGATGCGTACAACATTGGCGATCTTCTTAGCCATGATACAGATTATTTCTTTCCTGGAAGATTCAGCGTAATGCGAAAGTTCTTTAGTTTGTTGAAAGTTAGCTTCAATTATCAGTCCAGAAAGTGGGTATTGCGAACCATTATTTGGTTAAGATGGTATTGGTTGGTGGCCTGGTACTGCAAGTATATTCTTCTGAAGACTAATCATAGAAGTTTTTCGACGAACAAACCTATTTTGTTGGCACTGTGTCCTGAAAGATTTAGGGGCGACCTAGAAGCGCTAGAGGAAGAAGGTACATTCGGAGTGATTAGGTGTCCTACCGAAATGGTATACCTTCTCAACGCCCTCTATTTGCAGAATCCCGATGATGAAAATGGAAACTATCATAAGGAAGATTACTTCGATGTAAAGCCAGGCAGTAAGTTTGAGGATCAACGGAAAAAATTAGACAGCCTCTATTTAAAGGTACTTCCCATATTGTTTGAGCAATTCGGGATCAAAGCAGTATTAGCGCCAAATTTTACGATGCCTCAGTTTGACCTTCTAGGCGTCAGCGCGAGTAATCTTGGATATGCGTACATTGTTATACATCGGGAGGGACTAATTATTGCTCCAGGTCTAGTCAAACGTGATAGAGATTGGGTAAAGAAAGCGGGAGTGTTTCCGGGGGATTTCCTTATTCTACACAACACTGTGCAGCGCGATGTTTTGGTTGAATCTGGTTATGTTGTAGGCAATAAAGCCGAAGCATTGGGGTGTGTACGCATGGATAGTTTAGTTTCGAAGTTAAGTGAGTGCGAACCTAGTAATTCGAATCGTACAAACGTTAGGCGATTAGTACTTTTTTCGTTTACCCCTGGACAAGGGCTGGTTGGCCTCAGTGGATATCGAGCAATGAGTAATTTTCCGGATGACAGGTCATCCGGTTTCTGGGATTTGTTTATACACACACATGGAGTAGTAGGGACGATCGCGAGTGAGAATTCAGACATTGAGGTAATAATCAAAACGAAATGGAAAAAAAAGTGGTTTAACGAGATAGAGTTGGCACTAAAACATTATGACTTATGTTCTGAAAAGATAAGAAATCTGAGCATTGTTGATACTGGTGACGCCCATGACTTGATACTTTCTTCTAGTGTCGTGACGAGTTATGGTTCTACAACTATGATAGAAGCAGGAATAGCAGGTAAGCCTGTGGTAGTCCCTTACTTCGGCGAGGTAAGCAAACTTGAATACCAACCGTACATCTATTTTATAGACCATATGCATCTTTTTGATGTTGCGTATAGTCCGGATCAATTCAAAGAGCGCCTTCGTGAAAGGCTAGCGAATGATTGGACTGCTCCTAAACCGTTGCTAGAAGCGAGAAAAGAAATATTTAATCAGTATGTTTCTCAAATTGATGGGGGGTCGCTCAAACGATATGTCGAAAAAATCCTGAGTTTGGTGCATGATTAGGAGGGCCTGTCAAATTCAGAAAGCTCTCCGCCATCTTGTCAAGACTAGCTAGTAGTGTGGAAAAATTGTTTATCTCATTATAAAAAAATGGTTTGATATTAATTGTGATTTCGGATGGGATAGTGGTTACAGAGGTACGGTACTAATGTGTGGTATTGCAGGAATAGTTGGACCAAACAACACTGAGGGGAACATCAAGACTATGGTTTCTTGTCTTGATCATAGGGGGCCAGATGGTAAAGGGACTTATGTCGACAGTATGATTGGGTTAGGACACAGTCGCTTAGCAATATTAGATTTGAGTGATGCCGCAAAACAACCAATGTTTAGCCCAGAGGGCAGATTTAGTTTGGTATACAACGGTGAAATCTACAACTATAAAGAATTGCGGTCCGAGCTGAAAGACTATTCATTTCAGGGCACGGGAGATACAGAGGTAGTTTTGGCAAGCTACCTTAAATGGGGAAGGGAATGCGTGAGTCACTTTATAGGAATGTTTGCGTTTGCTATTTGGGATAAGGAAGAACGCAGTTTGTTTTGCGCACGTGATCGCTTAGGGATAAAGCCTTTTTACTATACTTGGTTCGACGCCTCGTTTGTTTTTGCCTCAGAAATAAAGCCGATCCTAGCGGTAGGGGTGAATGCAAGTCCAAATATGTCTACTTGGGCAGATTATTTGTGTCTCGGATACTCAGACCACAATCGCGCAACTTTTTTTGAAAACATTGTTTGTTTGCCGCCAGGTCATCATTTGTATTTCTGTGACAACAAATTAACAATCAAAGAATATTGGTCTTTGCCAGAAATAGTAGCCGATGATTTGGAAAGCTCTTCTAGAACTACATTTGAAGCTGAGTTGAATCGCATACTTAAAGATTCGGTCAGACTACGTCTTAGAAGTGATGTACCTATAGGTGTTAACCTCAGCAGCGGCTTGGATTCAGGAAGTCTCTTTTCGCTAATTGATGAAACTGTTTTAGATCAGGAAAATATTTGTAGTTTTACAGGATGTTTCGATGAGCCAGCTTACGATGAAGGGCAATTAGCTACGTCTTTGAGTTCAACTAAGAAATGGAATCATGTATTGCAGACGTTTATGGTGAAAGATGCGTGGTCCACATTTGAAGATCTAACTCTAATACAAGAGGCACCATTTGGAGGAGTAGCATCGGCCTTAAGATATAAAGTAGCAGAGAAAGCAAAAGAACTCGATGTGAAGGTGGTGTTACAAGCAGAGGGTGTCGATGAGTTGTTTGCTGGCTATGCCTACTATGAACCGTACCATTGTCTTGACTTATTCGATAGATATGGACTAGCCGAAGTTAAAAGACAGGTCCCAGAACCAAGGTTCCAGTCTGTAGTTAGACAAATGCAGGGCATTCGAACTGGAAGGGATAACGTTTATCAGGACGGAACAGAATATTTAAAAACGACTTGTGTTAGAGGTGAATTTATCCCCGACAATTATTCTCCACCGGAATTTATCCGTCCTTTTGATAGTTATCTCGCTAATCGTACTTACCAAGATCTTAAATATACTAAACTGCCGAGAGTTCTTCGTATCAATGATAAGCTTTCTATGGCTTGTAGTATTGAATATCGAGAACCATTTCTTGATCATAGGCTAGTAGAATTTGCCTTTACACTACCTAATAAGCAAAAGATTGATGGTGATAGAACCAAATGTTTATTGCGAGAAGTAATGAAGGGTCGTCTTCCAGAATTTGTCAGAACAAGACGAAAAAAGCCCGTAGTTACGCCACAACGAGAGTGGCTTAGAGGACCTTTAAGAGAGCATGTTCAAGCGTTGATATCTGATCAATCTTTCCGCCAAAGAGGTATTTTTGATGTTCAAATGGTTGAGAAGGAGTACAAGAAATTTTGCAATGAAACACAAGGAAATTCGTTTTTTGTTTGGCAATGGATAAATACTGAACTATGGTTCAGAACATTTATTGACTAAGACTCTTTATAAAAAATTGAATTAGTGCGGTTAGTCTTACTTATTAGAACATTAGGAAAAGCAGGTGCTGAAGTGCAGCTGCGTAATCTGTCCCTAGGGCTCCATCAGCGTGGCCATGACGTAATTATCGTTACGTTTTATGCGGGTGGCACTTATGAGATGGATTTGCGGAGCAAAGGAATTCGCGTTTTGAGTCTCAAAAAGAGAGGTCGTTGGGATCTAATGGGATTCGTGGGGAGATGGTTAAGACTAGTCAATACTCACAAACCTGACATTGTTTACAGCTTCATGACAGGTGCCAACATAGTCGCATTATTTGGCAAGATTATTCGTCCAAATCTAAATGTTGTTTGGGGAATAAGAACAAGTAGTGTCGATGTAGATCTTCGTCCTAGCGATAACTTTTTGCATGTGGAAACACATTTTGCAAGGTACCTTTCTAGGTTACCGGAATTAATAATTACTAATTCCGATGCTGGTAATGCGGATCTTATCTCTCGTGGCTATGATCCGCAGTTAGTAACTACTATTCATAATGGCGTTGATTTGGAGACTTTTTATCCACGACTGGGCGACAAAACAACTCTTCTTCGGTATCTCGGTCTTCCTTCAGACACTCAACTGATAGGAATCGTAGGTCGCTTGCATCCAATAAAGAATCACGAAATGTTTCTAAATGCGGCCGCTAGATATATTGATAGTGGCTCGTTAGCACATTTCTTAATTATAGGAGGAGGCGATAATCATCTCACTGCTGGTGGAGAACATAGCTATTTATCATTAATTAAAAGTCAAATAATGGACCTCAACTTGTCTGATAAAGTCACGTTACTAGGAGAACAAAGTGACATGACGCATCTTTACAATGGGCTAGACATTACCACGATTTGCTCAAAACGAGAGGCGACTCCAAATGTTTTACTCGAATCGATGGCGTGTGGTACTCCGGTTGTTGCCACTGAGGTAGGCGACATTCGGCAGTTGCTTAAGGGTCAGGGAATATTGATTAGTGTTGGAGACGTAGAAAGCCTTGTGTTAGCTTGGGAGAGAATGTTAGCGGGGATAGATGAATCTAACCAACAACAGAAATACAATTGGCAATTATCAGACTACGTATCTAGAAATTATTCGATCGATAAGATGGTAAACAAGACAATATGTGCTCTATCTTCAATACAACGTTAAACCAACAAATTCATCAAGTGATCAGCCAAAATGAGTAGACTAATTGGAGTTGTTGAGTACGGGGCAGGGAATGTATTTTCAGTCGAGTCTTTATTGCAACGTATGGGTGAAAACTATATTCGCAGTTCGATGCTTGAGGGATGCAACTGTGGCTCGGGAACTACCTAGTACTGTCAAATAGTAACTAACGTAACACTAGATTCCATCATTGGGATGATAGTTCTTTTTCTTTCTTTTTTTTGTCAGATGAGGTGAAAAAATTGTCATCTGTATTGCCAGTCGACATTGGTGCAATCAAGGCCATCGGGGTCGACAAAATATTGGATGTACCGTGGCCAGTAGCAAATAATACATTCGATCTTTTATGTCGTGAAATATTAGATCCTTACTATGCTTGTCTCGCATCGACTAGTGACCATATTTCAGATATTTTGTTGGCAGACACGACATTTCTTGAATATCTAGTGCAAGTTGCTCATTATGACCTTGTGAAACAGTTTTCCAAATCCAATGGAAAGAAAATTCACTCGACTGAAATATCCCACCGGCTACTTTATCCGGACTGGAAAGCCACCGGCGCCTATTACAATCGCGTACTGAAGAACAGAGGTAAGTTCAGGAGAGCTCGCCGCATATATAGAAACATTAGGTATCATCCCCAGAGCCCTAAATTTGGTTTACCATTTCTCAGTAGCAATTGTTGGTCATTTGGTTCGATTGGTTCTGTGTGGATGCAGGACGAGTTTCTGCGTGAATCAGATAAGTTTTATTCATACTACGATTGGGACGACACTTGTTGGGTAACTGAGAATATTCTAGCTCGAGGAAACAATGGTCTTAAGGTTGATAGGCCCATACTATCCACTCTGTACGACCTATGTTCAGAATTAGAACGGAATTTGACGAGATTAAAGGTTCAGTTTGATTGGAATATCATTGTAGAAAGTTTTTCGAATCGACTAGGTACTCTTTGCCAAATATACGAAGCGATAATGGCTGAAAAAAAGTTGCCAGCGTCTGTACTAGTTACCGCAGAGAACGATCCCCGTCGAAAAATAATTCTAAATGCGCTACAACGACGTGGGGTAGCCGTTACGGGGATGCTTCATGGGGATCCGATATTCGGCATATATAGAATGTCCGACACCATAGCAACTTCAATGAGCCACGTTGGAAAATACCTCACGCCAAGTGCAAAGACAGCTGTACTGTATGCAGAGCTTTATGGGCAAACTGCTATGAATTCAAAAAAAATAGTATTTGAACATTTCTCAACAAACTATCTTAATCGTGTATTCGCATCAAATCGGGAACACAATCAGGTTAAATTAAACAAAAAGAATGTGATGATCATAGGTTTCCCGATGAACGTTACTCGATACCCAGATGATTCTGGGTTGTTTTTTTACGAAAAAATTCAACAAGAGATAAGATTAGCTATGGTGCTACGAAAATGTGGGCAAACCGTTATATATCGCCCCCATCCTGATAGATTGCAGTATGTTAGCGATGTCGTAAGGCCGTATGTTGATCGTATAAGCCTAGAGCCATTTAATAAGGCTATGTGCGATGTTGGCACAATTGCCTTTACTCACCCAACAACCAGTACATTTGGAGTCGCTTTATTAACAAATAAAAATATTATCTTGCTCGAAGATAAGCGACGAGATCAATGGTCGAAAAGAGGCCTAGAACTGCTGCGTAAGCGCTGTCATTTTATTGAACTGAATCGTGATTCACTAGATCAACCCGAAATTTCGCAGAACGAAATTCAATCAATTTTTGTAGAATCAATTGAGAATGAACGGATGTTAGAGAATACGGAGTTTATAGACTATTACTGGGGTCCGTTTCATTAGGGCTCCAAAATTGTATAGTAATCAATAAAGTATTCGAAAATTTGGGTAAAGAACATGGAACAAGACGAGGTAATGTTTTGGTCAGGAGAATTTGGTGATAGCTATACTGAACGAAACAAAGGAGAACAATTTGTTTCCTCAAATACAGCTCTATTCGCATCTGCACTGAAGAAAGCAAGTGGTATAGAGAGTATCCTTGAGATAGGTTGCAACCGTGGCCTCAATTTGAAAGCTTTGAAACATCTATTACCACAGGCCACGCTAACTGGAATCGACGTTAATGCTAACGCACTAGAAGAGGTTACTGAATGGGGGGAAGCGACGGTACTGAACTGCTCCCTAGAACAGTACGATTCAGATCAAATGTACGACTTAGTGTTTACTAAAGGTGTGTTGATTCATATTTCTCCTCAAAACTTAGCCACTGCTTACGAGAAACTATTCGAATTTAGCAGGTCATATTTGCTTGTTGCGGAGTATTTTAGCCCAACACCTCAAGAAGTTGAGTACAGAGGACACTCTGGAAAACTGTTCAAGAGAGATTTCGCAGGTGAACTGCTGGAATTATATCCAAACCTTAGTCTTATCGACTACGGTTTTTGTTATCGCTTAGATCGAATATTCCCGCAGGACAATATAACTTGGTTTTTGTTGGAAAAACATTGAGTAATGAATTTTTCAATATGACTCGCTGAACTAATACTAAGATGGTCGCTGTTGATAGTGTTGGGCGTACCATCCATTTAAACTCATTAGCTGTTTGTGAGTTCCAACTCCTTCCGCCTTTCCATCAACCAGACAAATAATGTGGTCAGCCTTGGATGCAAACTGAAGTCGATGAGTAATGAAGATTAAAGTGGTTTCAGTTTCTTTTTGATAATGTTTTAGTGTCTGAAAAAAACAGCGTTCTGTTTCGGGATCAAGTCCGGCGGTTGGTTCATCAAGTATTAACGTTGGTGCGTTACTAATAATTGCCCGTGCCAGATCTAGCCTTTGCTTTTGACCACCTGATAACAATGTTCCAGAATCACCGATGAAACTGTCATAGCCATTGTTAAGGGTCTCTATGAATTGGTCAGCTCCGGCGTACCGTGTAGCACGTAAGAGCTCTTCATTTGATGCATCAGGTTTACCATAAAGAATGTGTGTCCTAACAGTGCCCGGGAAGATTTGTGGTTCCTGGGGCGCAAATGCGATTGAGGACCTTAAGCTGTCTAGAGTAAAGTCCCCTAGAGGCTGACCAGATGAAAAAATTTTGCCTTTACTGGGTATTCTGAGTCTTGGTAATAAATCAATAAACGTCGATTTTCCACTGCCGGAAGGTCCAACAATCGCAGTTGTTTTATAGGCGGGGATAACGACATTGATATTTGACAAAGCTGGTCGTTTGGCATTTGAATAATAAAACGATACGTTTTCGAATTGTGAGTCAACGGGATGGTTTGGATATACCATATTCCCAGTAGATTTTTCTTCGGCTTGTACAAGTTCTCGTTGCCTTTCATAGACTAAGTCAATCGGGCCGGTTGCATTTTGCACCATGAACCATGCTGCCAGTGTTCCTTTTAATACAGGCATTAAACGCAGTACAATTACGAGGTATAGACCTATGACTTCGAGAGGCCACCCTAACAACTGGTAGGCGACAAAAATGAAAATCAGGCTAAAAGCTACAACTATGGGTTCAATAACCACTTCGATTTTACTTTTGAGAATTTGAGCAAGTAGATCAGCTCGGCGTTGAGTGGTGGTGAGTAAATCGAACTCCTTTCTTTCGGCCATTTCAGTGCCGGATAGTCTCACAAGCCTGGGTGATCTCAACCTTGCCAGTATAAATTCTGACATGGCTATGTTAGTTTTTGTCAAGATTTTGCTAGCGTAGCCTCCTTTTTTTGACCAGTGCTTTGGAAGTAAACTTGCAACAAAAAGTAGCGACAAGGCGCATAGAGTCATTTGCCAAGAAAGTACGGTCAGAAAACAAAGGTAAAATATTGCGAGTGTTACGTGCACGCATAATTCGACGGGAGCGAGTACGCCCGCTGCGGCATTGGGCACTTCAGATGAGATTGCTCCAACGAAAATGCCAACCGGCATCTGATCATGAAAGGATGTTTCTGCTCGCATATACCGAGCAAACATGGTATCTCTCGTGCTTTTGATTATTCGTGTTCTCAGACTTGCAAGTGTATATAGTCGGAGATATACGAACAGCTGTCGCATTGAGAAGCAACAAAATGCTATGAGTAGTAAAGTTGCTATCGTTACATCAAAGTTATAATTGTCGGCCCAAGTGATGACATATTGCCAAATTGGAGATTCCTCAATGAGTGAATTTGGATCACCCTTCAATCGTACAAATTGGAAGATAGGTAAAAAAATTCCGACACCAAACACCTCAAACATTGCTGAGAACATAGATAGTACTGCGAGATAGACGAGAGGCGTTGTTTTAACGCCTAAAGCATATCTCCCTTTAAAGTGTTGGTCACGTAATAATGCTGTGTTATCCATCTATAGTATCGTTGCTATAAATCTAGTAGATAACATCCACGCATAAGAAATTTGAATTGTCGGCCAGCAGAACTGCTACACAGTGAGCATGTCAAAGAAACTGGTAACGCAAGATAATGATGCTGGGTGACAACTAAATTGCTAGTAATTACAGAGACACTCTAGAATAGTCTATGATTAAAAGTATAGGTGGAGTGAATTAGGATCTTAGTATTGTAGCTAAACTGTACATAAAAAGTGAATAGCCGAATCAAAATTTGTTTTCCATTTATTGGGGATAGCATTGGGGGTAGTCACTTATCAGCATTGTTGCTGGTGGAGTCATTGAAAGCTCAAGGCGCCGAAGCCGTGATTGTTGTTCACCAGCGAGGAGTGTTTATCGAGGAGTTGAAGCGACAAAACTTTGACTACCAAGTCGTGCCGATTAAGGCTCCCGATAGTCACTCATCTCGACTCAATTCTTTGCTCCTACCTATATTTGGATTTTGGAAAATTGTTTTGTTTCTAAAGAACGAACAAATTTCCCTAGTACACACCAATGATATGCGTATACATCTAATGTGGAGCGTTGCAGCAAGAATTTGTGGACGACCTGTAATATGGCATCAACGAACCAAATTTGGTCATTCTAGGCTGGCAAATTACCTAGTAAGGTACGCAACGACGATCATTTGTATTTCTGAGTATGTTAAAAGGTCATTACCAGTCGGCGTACATAACAAAGTATCAGTAATACCAAACCCGGTGCGCGAAGTGTTTGTTAGTGACCAAGAGAAAAACAGATATCGTCAGTTAATTGTTGGGACATCGAATAAAGCAAAAACGTATGTCATTGGTAGTTTCGGATCATTATCTGAAATAAAACGCCCCCTAGTTCTGTTAGAAACAGTTATTTTAATGCAACTCGAAATCGTAGATCAGATTACACTAGCGATATTCGGTAAGGATACGAACAATTTTGTTACACTAATGCAGCGTATGGTGGAAGAAAAGAACTCAGAGGTTCAAATAAAGTTCTTCGATTTAACGCGGCCAATAGAAGCCTGGATGTCAGCTTGCGATTTAATCATAGCAACGTCAGAAGCGGATGGTTTTGGACGCTCACTGGCGGAAGGTATGAGGCAAGGGGTACCAGTATTGGGAACCGACGCGGGTGGGCATGAGGAGGTTGTAAATAACGAATGTACTGGGCTGTTAGCAGCAGTGAATGACCCAGTAGCGCTTTCGAAAGCTGGTTTGAGGTTGCTCAAAGATCATCAACTTGCCAATCGACTCGTCGAAAATGGGAAGCTACATGGCAAAAAGTCCTTTGATCCAATGGCGCATGCGAACAAGGTAACAGAAGTATATTGTACACACCTGATAAAACAATATTCGTAGTAAGCGAATTACCTAACGATCTTCTTTTCATTTTTGATTGGCAATTTGCGTTTTCTATATTTGTTGTCTGGGGTGTAGGAGTATTGATTCTCAGTGCTGTGATGCGCAAAGAACTTGCGGTCATCGTTATGTTCGTAAAAGTGTTGATTGTGGCGTTATTTTTTTGCTATTTCTTTGTGCCTGAGTGGCAAGTTGGCGGTGATGACCAAAATTATTTCCATGCGGCCCACTATATTTACAATCTTGGTCTTGATCCGATTCGCTTATTCGCACACAGCCATCCGTGGTATCTGTTTAATGCAGATCCAGGAAGGGCGGTGTTCTATCTAAGTCAATATATTGGTCTTTATTTGTTTGGTGGAGAGTACTACTCGGCAGTCCTATTTAACGTTCTACTAACTACAGGGACGGTATTTTTCCTGTCCAAGAGTGTTGTTAGTATCGGCTGTACACGTAGATTTAGTGAGGGCTTGGCAATATTTCTTTCTCTCCATTGGTCAATTATTACCTGGTCCTCATTTCTTATTGTTAAGGAGCCGTTGGTAACTTTATTAATCGCGGGTGTAATTTATGGAGTGACCTTGCGAAAACAAAGAGATATGGTTGTCCGCCTAATAGTTGGCATTATCTGTCTCGTGGCTTTGATGAAGGTGAGATACTATCTACCCTTTCTTCTTATGTTATCTGTGTTTGGCGCATTTTTCTTTAGTGTATCGAAACGAATCAAATTGACACTAATTGCTGGTGGACTAGTTGGGGCACCAATTCTGATGCTAGGAGTTTTGAGTAATCCTATAGCTGAGTTAAAGTATTTTATGGGTCTAGCTGATTTTAGGCATAGTGTATATGAGGCGCTACATTTCTTATTGCAACCATTGCCATGGAGAATCACAGAACCTGCCAGATTTTTATTTGTTGCCTCAACGCTCAATATTGTTTTTGCGCCTTTGGCGATCGTCGGTGCTGGATTAATGCTCTACAACGGTTCGAGATATGTGTGGGTTGTTCTCTTTATATTAGTTGGTGGAATAGTGTTCTATAGCTTTCTTCCGGATTTGGCTTCTACTAGACACCGAGCCCCTTTTGAATCTTTAATCGCTATCTTGCAGTTCTGTGGCTTGTGGTTTTTGTATCAGCTAGGGAGAGTACCTTGTAGGCAGGCGATCACTACTATGTTCCCAGTATCCATAGAGGTCAGGCGATTACAATAAAAGTGGGGTGTTACGGGGGAATGAAAAAAGCAATCGAAATGTTTCAGCTCAGAACGATTTTCTTATTTGTAGTCGGCCTCGGTGTAGTGGGTGGAGTTGTTTTGAGTACTCAGGTCGATGATCTCTACGAAGGAAAAGCAGCTATTCGAATAGGGTCAATTAGTGTCTATCCTGCGGATGAGCTCGTGAGCCGAAGTCGGATGAGTGATTTTTCGGTCTTAGAGACGCGTACTCGGTTTTTGAATACTCGAATGATTGAAATACCGCAATACGTGTGCGAAGAGTTACGAGCTTCATACCAAGTGTCTGACGCAAGAAACGGTTCCCTCTCCCTGCCATATTTGTATGACGTGAGAATGAGAGACGGCGGGGTAATTAGTTTGGTAGCGCGGGGAAATACGGTCGCACAAACGAAAGAATTTCTCAACGATATTCTCCAAGACATTGTTCAACGTCACGACGACTTGTACGATGCTCAGCACAACTTCATTAATGCACAGTTGGAGATGTTGGGAGAGGAGTTGAGGTTTAAAGAAGAAGGAGTGCCACAGTTTCTGATAGAACTTATCGACTCCCTAAAAGAGCGTAACGTTGACCTGTGGGGAGAAAGTGCAACTGCAACAGCAACAAACTTATTATTGATGTTTCGGGAATTTGGGGAAGCGATAATGCCGATGGCAGTAACCCCTACTCGAATAATTCTAGAGCCTTACGTCAACCAAGAAAAACTACAACCTAAACCAACTTTATATCTAGTGACGGGCGGTTTTTTAGGGGTCATCGTAGCTACATTGCTAGTAATTGTACTAAAAGCAAACTATTCTCAGATACTTCGAGTTTTCTTTAAGCAAAATTAGTAAAGGTGTGATTGTCTTAATCAACGAAGCCATCCGTATATGACCAAGGGTCATTCGAAAAAACGATTATGATGAACAAAACTAATGGCTACGTACGCAATAGAATTTAGTCATGCCCTAACGGCAATCAACACTGAATCAAGAATTACTACTAGAAACAGTGTGGGTGACAAAGTACTTTTCAAACAGGAAGGTGTAATGGTCACGGTTACTTCTAACCAAGAAGAACCAATGATTGTTAGACGACGGCACAAAGTTCTATTTTTATACGGCACTCCCACTTTTATACTCGATCAATATAGTCCAGATGCTGTCTCTGATCTTATATGCAGCGATAGATTTAGCGCATATGATCAATTGGACTCGAGTTTTCTAATGGTTGTCTTAGATATGGAGGAAAAATCTGTCAATGTAGTGACCGATCGTTTTAATAGTAGACTGGCCTACATTTACCATAGAGGTGATCAGTTAGTAATTTCGACTGAGTTAACTTGTTGCAAATCTGTAGTGTCAAGTATTACCAATGTTTCGGTTGATGATTCTGCTATCCTTGAATTTCTCTGGTTTCGCCGACTATTCGGACAGAAAACTTATTACGAGAATATTGAAGTTGTACCGCCAGCCACCCGGCTGGTGTTTAGGAATCAAAAGAAATCATATTCTAGATATTGGGCGTATGAGCATAGCAAAACAACCGATGGGATGGAGGATATAGAAGCTAGAATGTCAGATTCTATAATTGCTGGAGTAAACTATTCGCTACAAAAAAATGCCCGCAACGGTCTTATGCTAAGTGGTGGTCTTGATTCCCGAGGCATGCTCGCAATTGGCCAACAAGAATATATTGCCATTACAAATGCGCCATCCGAAAATAACGAAGTAAAAATTGCGCGGCAACTAGCAGATCTTACGTCAACTGAGCATTATTTCATACGAAGGCCTAGAAATTATTTGACTAAGATTTTCTCCAATGCTGTCAATGCCTCTAATGGTAGTACCGTGTATTACGAATGTCAGTTCTTAGGTTACGTAGATGAACTGAAACACCTAGTCGACAATATTCACTTAGGCTTATTTTACGATATCTTTTTTTGTGGGCACTACATGCCAAAATATCAACCGATTCTATTCGATCGGAATGCTTTATTTTTCTTACCACAAAGAATCGATTGGGGAAACTTTGTTGACGAGTTTATGGCGAAAGTTAGTTATCGGCAAAAGCAGACCAATCTGTTAAAAATTATGCCAATAGGGGTCTACGAAGAATTGGGACCAGGAATGATAGAAAATATTGCTCAGGTAGCGGTTGACGGGCAACGATCAGGACTCCAAGGAGAATCTTTATGGGAATACATGCATCTAACTAATTTGGGCCGTCATTACTCTATGTTGATGGCCAAATCTATGCGACCATATATTGATGTAAGAATACCCGCGTTAACAAACGCGAATTATTCTCTTGCATTGTCAATGCCTACACGGAAAAAACGAAACTGGGGTGTCTATCTTCGTGTGTTAAAAAATCTATGTAACCAGTCAGGGTTAATGGATGTGCCAAACTCGAACACAAACATCAGAGCACGCTACAATCCTTTTGAGCAATCTTTGATCAAAACCTATAAAGGAGTTAGAAAAAAAATATTAAATGAAAAAATGAGTGTTTCACCATCTTTTGCAGAACGATCTTGGCCGCCCGTCAGTGATGCTTTAATGGATAATGATGAAATTAGAGAAAGGTGTCGAAGTGTAATAGAAGACGGCTACCTGACAAAAAATAGGATTCTGAATAAAGAGGATTTACTAAATATATTTGACGAGACAGTTACTGGTGTAACAGATCACTCTATTTTTCTAAATCAAGTGATAACGCTAGAGTATGCTGTCCTTAAAACAATTTGAATGTGATTAGATATATATTTACTCAAGGGAACCGAGAGCACCAACAAAAGTTCCGTCGGTATTAACGATACTAATACGATTACAGGATCGTTTTAGAGAAGAAAGACACTGCGGTGCTATGAGTTGGGTGGCTTTCCATCTACTTGCTCTGCTATGTGAGTTATCTTGGCTAGTTGAAGTAGCTTGAAGATAATCGTTTGAGTAAATGGTCATTAGCATGACGTAAGGGTGTTGGGTGCTACATGTGCAAACCAAATCATCACCGTTAACAAATGTCACAAGCTTTTCAAATGAGCCATATCGATTGTTGACTACATATTGGTCTGGCCGATTTGCTAGAATATTGACAGTGGTTTCACTGATATTTAATGAATGAGTCTTTATCAAATATTTTATGGGTAGGTATATCGGGTCTGGGGATTGTTGGTAAACCTCAAAGTTTCTAGACCAATCAGGTGAGGACAGGCGACTATAAAAAGGAACTAAATTAGAAATTTGGTAAACTATAAGAATTGAAAGTAATGCAAGTTTGAGTTTTCTCAGAGACTTAAGATGGTTAGGGGCTTGAAAAGTAATAATGGAAATAGAGAAAAATAACAAAAGAGGCCACACGATAAATCTAGGATATCCTACAAGCGAAGGTGCCGATGAATCCAAGGCGAAAAACAGAATTGTTCCGAAGGCACCTATAATAAGTATCGATACTTTATTGGATATGGTCTGATGTAAATTCACAGTAGATATATACGAAATCACAACCAACAGAATAAAGATAATTAGAAATGCCCAACTAGTTCCACTGTAAAGATTAGATAAGTCTGTAAAAAAATGGCTTACCTGTGTTTCTGTTCCAAGGGCGTCAAAAGACGGCTTCCAAGTACGAATACCGACTCCTGAAGAGTGATGCACTCCAGCTACCAGGCTACCTAGCTCGGTACGAACTAGAAAATATGTGAAGAAAGGTATTGCAGATGCCAGCAATAATGAAATATCTAAGAACATTCTACGAAAGTAGAAGTGTCGACTATTATTGCTGACAGCACTAGTTGTATCTGTTTTGCATAATAAAAAGACGATCGGCAAGACAAGAATTGCAGGTTCCTTAATTATTGCCGCCGCACCAACTAAAAAAAGCGATATGGCATAACCGTTTCTCCCGCGGCGGCAAGCGGCTTCTAGCGCAGTAGCGACGAGAATTAGTGCCCAACTCTCTAGATACACTGAGGTAAACAAGATAATATTCTGAGGCAACCAAAAGAACATAATTCCAAACGGCACCACAATTTTGTCTGGCCAGAAGCCTACGCAGTATGGGCGTAGGACAAAAAGCCAAACAAGTAATGACAAGACATTATGGAGTCGGAGTCCGTTCCAGAGGTTGTCCCAATCAAATAGTAGTCCGAGTGCAGTCCAGGGAATACTTAGAAAATAGGATAATGTCGGCCAACGAAAGTTTGTTGATTGGTCGGCAAATCCAGCCACTACCAAGAAGATAAGTGCGAGTAGACAGGAGAGTGTGTACTGCCGGTAGAAAATGCATAATGCTATGATTAAGGATCCTAACAAGAGCAAAAATATCCGACTAGTTAATGCTAGAGCTGGTTGTTCGATATATAGTTGTAAAACTTCGTTGACAGTGATTGATGAGTTAATCGGCTTTGTACCGATCTCACCGATCCAAAAAACGCCAGTACGAAATGCTTGAGCTATGTGCGTTATATGATCTCCGCCAAAGGGGAATTCAGATGACCATGTAAGTATCATGTAGGCGGAGATTGGTACAACAATAATTAATGAAGATAACCAGCATTCACTTGAGCTTTGAAGTTTTGTGGGGCGTACAAATAGTGATGTTGCTTTTTCAGGATCAGAGACTAGTGACAGTGTCAGAAGAAAAAACAAACTGGCAAGAGCCACCCAACTGAGTTGTTCAATTTCAGCGTAGGTTTGAACTAGGAAGATGCCGGCGACTCCAAAAAGAACACCAGCTTGGGACATAGAAAGATAGTTTTGGTCTTTATTTTTACTAAACTTAATCATGGGTTGAGTGTTAACTATGTATTATTTGGTCTCCAAGGAGATCTGTATTGTAGGTTAACTGTATGGGCGAGTATTTCTTGAGATGTAATAGTATTGTTTCACTTGTTTGCTTAACAGGGATACTGTTTCGGCGCCTTATGTGAGGCCGAGATTATCGACTGGTGAACTGGATTTCGACTCTTCTAGCATGAAAACTCGCATCTGCTTATCTGCGAACACATCTTGGTATTTATTCAATTTCCGCAGATGCCTTTTGCGTAGATTAATTGAGGAAGGCTATGACGTTATCGTGATTAGCCCACTGGATGAATATACTCAATACTTGCTCGATGACGGGTGCCAACATAAAGATATAAGAATAGATAACAAAGGAATTAATCCGTGGAAAGAATTAATGGTAATTGTCCAATTTTGGCGGTTGTATAGAGCATTGTCGCCCTCGGTAGTAATTCAGTTCACGATTAAACCCGTAATATATGGAACAATTGTTGCGACTATTCGGCGTATCTTGACTGTAAATACAATAACCGGACTCGGTACAACTTTTTTATCTCTTAAAAAATTACGTTTTATTATTGTTTTTGTACTTGGTTACGCTCTTAAGCGCTCGAATTGGGTATTTTTTCAAAATCAAGAAGATCAAAAATTATTTGTCAATCATGGAATGGTATACACCGAACGGTGCTCAGTTGTAGGAGGTTCTGGTGTCGATGTAGAGCATTTTCAATTCAAACCAATGTCAGTTGAGAAGACACCGGTCTTTATTTTGGTAGCTCGGTTACTCTGGGATAAAGGGATCGGTGAATTTGTAGAAGCTGCGAGAAAGGTCAAGGAACAAAAAAACGTTATTTTCCGGATCGCTGGCCCCCTAGATGTGGCGAATAGGAGTGCAATACCGAGAGAGACTTTAGATCTTTGGATCCGTGAAGGAATCATAGAGTATTTGGGGGAAATTAACGACATTAGGAATTTATACGAAAACAGTACATGTGTTGTTTTGCCATCGTATCGAGAAGGATTGTCAAAAGTGCTGATTGAAGCTGCGGCTATGGGTCGACCGATAATTACTACGAGTGTTCCTGGATGTAAAGATGTTGTTATCGATGGTTATAGCGGCTTACTATGCAGGGCTAAAGATTCAGACGATCTTGCAGCTAAGATGTTCATCTTTCTTGGCTTATCTAGAGATACGTGGGGTAAGTTCGGTAAACGAGGACGAGCTCTTGTACGCGAAAGATTCTCAATTGAAGATGTGAATAATCGCTACTTGAGTGTAGTTGAAACGATAATCGATCCATCGACTGAGTCTTTATAGGTTCAATGTAATCCATCATTTATAGCTCTTTCTTGGTACAATTTAGTATACGAGGTACATTCTTGAGATTCGACTTATTTGCTTGCGAGCGCAAGGTTTCTCAGACACGAATTACTCCCTGTCCAGAACAACTACGAGCGCTGACGATCAGAGAAGTTACTGAAAGCTAGCTAATCTATTTGAAATAATCCGACAGTTTAGACGAGTTATGTTCGAGTATTTAATAAGGGATTGGTGGCAGTACTTATTTGGGTTAGCGCTTACAGGATTTTTGTTGTTTTATTTGGCACCAGCCGCACAAAAAGCAGGATTAGTGGATGAGCCATCAAGTCGTAAGCTCCACGAAAATGCAGTACCGTTAGTTGGAGGTTTATCGATCTTTATAGCTTTTTCCTTATCTCTCTTACTATTTGATATTAGCCTACAAGGCTATCGAATTTTAATGTTCTCAGCTGGGATCATAATGGTGGTTGGAGTGTTAGATGATTATTTAGATGTACCGGCACTCGCTAAATTGTTTGTGCAATTGATTATTGCAATCGCTCTGGCAGTCGGTGGTGGAACTCAAGTTGTAGATATTGGCAATATCTTGAATGATCAAACGGTGGAAATTGGGGGTGCAATATCAATCATCTTTTCTGTAGTCGCTATCGTTGGATTGATCAATGCTTTTAATTTGTTGGATGGCCTAGACGGTCTCACTGGTCTAGTCGCTGGGCTTTCTTTAGGTTCGGTTTTGATCCTTTACTTTTTTGCTAGCCATTCGTATGTCGCCGAAGATGTAATTTTCGTTTTCCTGTTCCTTTTTTGTCTCGCGCCATTTATCGCATTTAACCTAGAGTGGGTAGTTGGTCGATCTAGACAGGTATTTCTGGGAGATGCTGGCAGTATGTTGCTTGGGTTGGTATCTGTTTATTTCTTAATCGAGTGGTCTCAGAGACCTCATTCACCTGAAGACGTTATATTAAGTGCCACAGCTGCACCGTGGCTGGTTGCCATCCCGCTAATGGACATGGCCAGGGTGATGGTAACTCGCGCCTATTCACGCAAACCGTTGTGGAAAGCTCGCCGAGACCATGTTCACCATGTGTTGCTAGACTTTGGGCTCAAAAAGCATACGGTGCTTTGTATATTGGGTTTGATACAAATTGTTTGTTGTTTAGTTGGAATTATGGGAACGATAAGTCGATTGCCTGACAGTTTGTTATTTTGGGGAATGTTTCCAACGTTTCTTATATTTTTTATCGTGATAAATGCGATCAATGGAAAAAAGTAATTATAGAAAGCCAATCAGAGCAAGAAATTTGATAGAAACTCAAGACTATAATAAATCAAGTGTAAAAAGTAGTGTGGACAGTGAATTTAAGGGTACTAGATAGTGAAAGTTAAACCACATTTAATTCCTTATGGTCGCCAAGAAGTAGATGAACAGGATGTCGCCAGTGTAGTTAATATTCTAAAGTCTGACTGGTTGACACAAGGTCCAAAAGTACAGGAATTTGAAGATAAGTTAGTAAACTATTTGAATGTGCACTACGCTGTTGCTGTAAATAGTGCTACATCTGCTCTACATATAGCTTGCAAAGCTCTCGGACTTTCGACCGGTGATTGGTTGTGGACTTCACCGATAAGTTTTGTTGCATCAGCAAATTGTGGTCTTTATTGCGATGCAAAAGTGGACTTTATTGATATTGACCCCCAAACGTGGAACATTGATATCGTTGAACTTGAGCGTAAGCTCGCACTGTCTCAGGCAAGAAAAACGCTTCCAAAGATACTTGTGGTTGTGCACTTTGCAGGTGTTTTATGTGATATGCGTGAAATTTCTAAACTTTCTAAAAAGTATAAATTTAGAATTATTGAAGATGCGAGTCATGCCTTAGGAGGTCGATATATGGACCGTCCTGTGGGATGCTGTGAGTATAGCGATATAACAGTCTTTAGTTTTCATCCGGTCAAAATCATAACGACAGGTGAAGGGGGTGTTGCTACAACGAATGACCAGGAGTTAGCACGTCACATGAGTTTGATCCGTAGTCATGGTGTAACACGACAAGAAAAGGAATTCGTTGGAGAGAGTGATGGTTCATGGTATTACGAGCAGGTCGAGCTAGGGTATAACTATCGTATGAACGACATCGAAGCAGCGTTAGGGATTGGTCAGCTGGATAGATTAGATAGATACGTGGAGCGTCGTAATGAAATAGCAACAATTTATGATGAATCGTTCAGTGGGTTACCCATTCAGAAGCAAGCGTATGCAGAATCAACATTGTTGGGAAGGCATTTATATGTCGTTAGATTAAAAAAAGACCGTTTAATTAATAGTAAAGGAGAAATAATTAAGACGCTATCTCAAAGAGGTATCACTGCTACTGTTCATTACAGGCCAATACATCTTCAGCCTCTTTATCAGCGATTAGGTTTCGCAAGAGGGGATTTCCCAGAAGCAGAACAGTATTACAAAGAGGCAATAACTCTCCCGTTATTTCCTCAATTGACTGCAGAGGAAATCAAAACAATTACCACTACGTTTTCTAATATTTTGCAATGATAGTTGCAGTAATTCCGGCGCGTGGTGGTAGTCGCCGGATAAAGAACAAAAATATAAAGCGGTTTGCCGGCAAACCTATTATCTGTTGGTCTATAGAAGTCGCATTGCGATCGGGGTTGTTTGATAGAGTTATTGTGTCGACAGATAACTCTCAAGTAGCCCAAGTAGCATTGGATCATGGGGCCGATGTTCCGTTTAAGCGCCCGAATTATCTCGCAGATAACTACACCGGAACTAATGCTGTCGTTAAGCATGCCATTGAGTGGTTGGGAGAGGAAGGAGAAATTGTCGAGATTGCTTGTTGTATTTACTCGACTGCACCCTTCTTGCAGGAACGCTACCTCGCTGAAGGACTAGCTAAACTACGGACAACAGGAAAGGCATTTACGTTCTCAGCAACTAACTATGAGTTTCCTGTCCAGCGTTCTTTTACAATTAACCAGGGAGGGGGGGTTGCGCCTCTGTTCCCTGAATCTATAGATTGTCGTTCTCAAGATTTAGAAGAAGTGTTGCACGATGCAGGACAATTCTACTGGGGAGTTGCGCAAGCCTTTGTCGAAGAAAGAGGATTATTTTCTGGAACATCTACACCAATAATTTTGCCACGTTATTTGGTACAAGATATTGATACTGAAGAAGACTGGATATATGCAGAAGCGATGTTTAAACAATTGGTCGATTTGGGAGAGATAACTATTGTTTAACCAGATAAAGTGGAATTCTAACTAGGCAATAGTTGCGGAAGCCAAACGGTTTACTGAAGCTGAGTCTTATCTTTTATACCATTTTAGGTGGGGATAGAGTTGGCAGTTAGGAGAGTGAACTGTATACAAAAGATCAAGAAAGTTAGATTAAAGAATGATTGTTGTCTTTAGAGTAGACGCGTCGATAACGATTGGGATTGGTCATTTAATGCGTTGCCTTGCATTAGGTGGGGAACTCGCGAAAAAGGGATGGTGTTGTTTTTTTGCATGTGAGACGGATAATTTTCAAATTGTTACTGAACTAGTTGGTGAGAAACATTCGATCGTAAGGCTGCCTATAGACGCTCGGCATCATGCTTCTACTCTTTTCCAACAATTACCTAAAGGGGTAGATTTACTTGTAGTCGACAGTTATAAGTTAGACGCTAGTTTTGGAAAATCATGCCGAGGATGGGCTGACCTCATTTTGGTGATCGACGATTTAGCCGATAGACAATATGAGGCAGACATATTAGTCGATCAAACGTTTGGTCGGAGTGAGTATGACTATTCGACCTTAATAGGTAACTCCTGTAGAGTCTTAACGGGATCAAGGTTCGCTTTATTGCGCCCAGAATTTGCAAGAATGCGTCAGTCATCCTTGAACAGAAGAGACGCAAATTGCCAGAATATAGGACGGATACTAGTAAGTCTCGGCAGCAATGATCCAGATAACATCACAACTACTGTTCTTGACGGAATTATAGCTACTGAAAAAGCAGTTGAAATAGACGTTGTATTAGGATCCCAGGCGCCTCATTATAATTTGGTAAGTAGTAGAGTGGCAAACTTATCGGGTGCAAGAATGTATAGCGAATTCAAAGACATGCCTGGACTTATGGCGAGTGCAGACATATCTATTGGCGCAGGGGGAACAACGAGTTGGGAACGATGTTGTATGGGATTGCCTTCGATTACTATGACTCTCGCGCGTAATCAATTTTTAATAAATCAGAATCTACACAATTTGGGTGCTGTGGCTCACTTAGGTTCGATTGGAGAGTTTGGTAAAGAAGACATTTCTACCAGTCTTACAGAACTAATTTCTAGTCCGTCGGCTGTGAGGTCTATGAGTATGTTAGCGAGGATGGTTTGTGATGGACAGGGTATAGAGCGAGTCATTAATCAATTATGAATGTAAGGCATAGTAAACCCTATTGGGTATGAAAACATAACTTGGGCGATAAACGAAGAACTTGTCGGTAATACAGTTCTTTTCCGATCGCTTATACGTTACATTGATAAATTACATGAGTAAAAACTGTTATATAGTTGCCACGATACGACCTTGGAATATTCAGGCATATGAGGAACAAATTCGGCATTTTCCGGGTGATTGGCACCTTGTAACTGAACGTAAAGAACTTAATGAAGAATTGATAGATACGCTATGTCCGCGTTATGTTTTTTTCCCTCATTGGAGTTGGATAGTAGAAAAATCTATTTTGGAAAAAACAGAATGTGTTTGTTTCCACATGACGGATCTCCCTTATGGGAAGGGTGGATCTCCTTTACAAAATTTGATTGTGCGGGGACACAAAAAGACCATGATCACAGCTCTGAGAATGGAAAACGAACTAGATAGTGGACCAGTTTATGAAAAAAGAAGTCTGTCTCTATCAGGTCGAGCAGAGGAAATATATAAGACGTGCGCGGGGACTGTTGGGGAGATGATAGGTTGGATGATTAGAAATGAGCCAAAACCGATTCCTCAGAGTTTAAGTGGGCATGAGGAAACATTTAAGCGGAGAACACAGTCAATGAGTAAGTTACCAACTACTGTGACAAGTATTGAAGAAATATACGACCACATACGAATGTTGGATGCCCGAGGATATCCAACTGCGTATATAGAGTATGGGAATTTTTGCATTCAGTTCACGAATGCCGATATTGCGGATGCAGACACAATTGCTGCTAATGTCAAGATTTCAAAGAAGTAGATAATAGTGTCGACTCCTGTGATTGTGGTAGTCGCGTCTCACCCAGATGATGAAGTACTTGGGTGCGGAGGAACAATAGCTTTGCATGTTGAGCGTGGTGATGAGGTACACGTAATTTTTGTTGCGGATGGCGTGTCATCGAGAGGAAATACCACTGGGATCTCGAAGAGACAAGTCGCTGCCCTAGAGGCTTCAAAGATACTTGGCTATTTAGAACCTACTTTTCTGCAGTTATTAGACAACCAGCTCGACACGTTACCATTATTGGGAATTGTACAGAAACTAGAAATGCATTTTAGAAGGATACGACCGAGCATCGTATATACGCATCATGGAAGTGATTTAAATATTGATCATCGGTTGGTGCACACTGCTGTATTAACAGCTTGTCGTCCGACCCCAGATCAAAGTGTGCACACTATCTACAGTTATGAAGTTGTGTCTAGTACCGAGTGGTCTAGCCCTGAGCAAGGATTTGCATTCAGGCCTGTAAGGTATGTCGACGTTAGTTCTTGTGTTGAAAAGAAGTTTCGAGCCCTTCAATGTTATCGTGATGAAGTGAGGATGTTTCCACATCCTCGTTCGATTGAAGCCGTAGAAGCTCTCGGGCGTCTACGAGGTAGTCAGGTAGGAGTCGAGTTTGCAGAAGCTTTTGGGTTAATTAGGCAAATTGAGAAAAGATAAATACCAACAAGTAAGCTGCTTTAGTCTGTAGATTTTGATATGGAATCATGGCAGCCTATGATCGAGGAACTTTCGGTCAATATATCTAGTTTTCTAAGGACTCAATCCTAAACATGTCAGCTACCAAAATAAAATCCAATGTCACAACTGAGATGGAGAATCTTGGAGCTAGACTTTTTTTAACGACAAATATCAGACTAGGAGTTTTCAAAAGTGGTTTGAAGATAGGGTTGAAATTAAAAAAGGCTACAACATCCTTGATGTTGGCTGTTGGACCGGAGAACAGACCGTACGCTTCTTACCAACATTGGGCCTCGCGGGATCATCAGTTGTTTAGACCTCAATGAGCTTTCAATCAAAAAATTAATAGGACGTATTGATAATGATAGTAGAGTCCAGGCTGTGGTGGCAGGCATGGACAACCTTATTCAGGTTATAAAAGATGATTTTGTTACAAAGAAATTTCAACTAACTCATGCTGCTTATTCACTGTATTATGCAGAAGACTGGGAGAGTGCTTTACGTTCTATGATTTCGTCAACGACTCATGATGGCATGATCGCCATAGCAATTCCAGCACAGTCTCATGGGTTAATTGATATTGCGGAAAAGTACAATAAGATCCCCGATAAAATTATAGATAGTTTGGATTTTGGGTTATCTACGGTGCTACCCGTAATTCGGCGATATTGCTGGAAGGTTGAAGTGCGTTTTTTTTCAAAGCAATTTAGTTGTTGAATCAGATAAAGAATTGATCAATTTTTACAGAGCGACAACGTATTACGATAAGTTATCGGAAGAGGGGATTCTTGAATATATCCAAAATAAGATTGCTGAGAATGGACATAGCTTACTTGAGAAGAATTCTGTATTGCTTCTAGGAACTAGTTTTAGGGAAGGGTACGATAGTGCAAATTGCTGAGTTAAGTATAGGAGTGGAAAAACCACCATTTGTGATTGCAGAAATGTCTGGCAACCATAATCATTCTCTAGAAAGGGCTTTATCTATAGTTGATGCTGCTGCTGATGCAGGCGCTCACGCAATAAAACTGCAAACCTATACGGCTGACACAATTACGCTTGATGTTGATGACGGTGATTTTTGGGTATCAAATGAAGATTTACCGTGGAAAAATATAAGTCTTTATGACCTGTATCAGAAAGCTTTTACACCATGGGAATGGCATGAGGATATATTCCGACGAGCCAAGGAACACGGCCTTGTTTGTTTTAGTACCCCTTTTGACGAAACTGCTGTGGATTTCTTAAAAGAGATTGGTGCACCTGCATATAAAATTGCATCATTTGAAAACAGTCATTTACCGTTGATCAAAAAAGTAGCATCAACTGGGAAACCAGTAATAATTTCGTCCGGCATGGCAACGGTATCAGAACTAGCAGAAACGGTGTCGACGGCGAGAGAGCATGGTTGTGTGGATCTAGCTCTCTTGAAGTGCACTAGTAGTTATCCGTCGAAGCCTATAGATAGTAATATTCTAACGATTCCTCATATGCGCGACCTCTTTAACTGTGAGATTGGCTTGTCTGATCATACACTCGGAGTAGGTGTGGCGGTTGCATCTATAGCACTTGGAGCGACGATAATAGAAAAACATTTTACTTTGTCTAGAGCTGAAGGTGGTGTTGACAGCGCATTTTCCCTCGAGCCAGATGAATTCAAGACTCTAGTTACAGAGACAGCACGTGCCCACGAGAGTCTAGGCCGTATTAACTATGGATCCACTGCGTCAGAGCAATCTTCAAAGGTATTCCGGCGATCTCTATATATTTCTCAGAATATGAAAGCCGGTGATGTATTAACTAAGGATAATATGAGAATAGTTCGACCTGGTTTTGGGTTGCACCCACGTTATTATGAAAAACTTCTGGGAAGGAAGGTTAATCAAACTGCAAATAAGGGCAGTCCATTGACCTGGGAAATTATTGGTTAGTTTTCCAGCCGAAACTCAGTACGATTATTAAGATCTGTAGAAAGCCAGATCCTTTACGTAAGACTTAAATTTTAGGTTGTTAACTAAATTGCAAAATCGGTATAGTTTTTTCCACAAAACAGATGATGAATACTTAAGGTTTCTTATTCCTGAAGGTAGCCGAATTATTGAATTGGGTTGTGGCAATGGACGTTTGCTTAATGCTCTTAACCCTTCTGTAGGAGTAGGTGTTGATAGTTCATCAGAAGTTGTTACGATGGCAAGAAATCTATACCCAAACGTTGCATTTATCGAAGGCGATGTTGAAGACAAACAAATAATTCTAAAATTGATTAGCTATGGACCATTTGATGTGGTGCTGATAGACAATACGTTAGGGTATCTAAAAGATATTCAGAAGTTTTTTCAAGATATACAAGGGTTACTGGGTTACGATACTCGGATCGTGAGCATAAATCACTCCCATTTGTGGAGTCCAATTGTCCGTGGTGCTGGGTTACTGAGTCGGAGACGGGCTGTGCCTCGATTGACGTCATTAAAGATGTCAGATATTGAAAACTTCATGAAGCTAGGAAATGTAGAGGTTGTAAAAAGGGAATGGCGGATAATCTCCCCATATAAAATATTTGGTGTAGGGCAATTACTAAATCGTTATTTCGCTACATTACCGTTCATTAGAAAAATATGTTTGCGTCAGTATTTAGTTGCGCGCAGCACGATTGTAAGACCATGGCAGAAACCGGCTTCCGTGTCTGTTATCGTGCCGTGTCGCAATGAAAAAGGAAATGTCGAGTCAGCAATTAGGCGACTTCCTCAATTTCCTGGTGAAGTGCAGATAATATTTGTAGAGGGGCATAGCGAAGATGGTACCTGGGAAGAGATAGAAAGAGTCAAAAATGCATATCCTCATGTTTCAATCTCGAAGTTAAGGCAAATTGGTGATGGGAAGGGCGATGCGGTCCGCACTGGATTTGATGCAGCAACTGGTGATCTGCTGATAATTTTAGATGCTGATCTGACCGTACCCCCTGAAGAACTAATAAAGTTTTACGATGCCTTAATGTCTGGGCGAGGTGAATATATCAATGGATCAAGGCTAATTTACAATATGGAGCCAGGTGCAATGCAGTTCTTGAACCAATTAGCAAATCATTTTTTTGCAAAGGTATTCACTTTTATTTTGAACCAAGAATTTACCGATACGCTTTGTGGCACAAAAGCTATCAGTCGTAGAAATTACGAAAACCTTAAGCAGAATCGTGACTACTTTGGTGATTTTGACCCATTTGGTGATTTTGATCTGATATTTGGAGCTGCAAAATTGAATCTAAAGTTTTTGGAAATACCCATTAGATATGTAGCTCGAGAATATGGTTCTACGCAAATATCAAGATTTCGCCACGGTATACTTCTAATAAGAATGGTTGCTTTTGCATATTCGAAACTAAAAGTCGTCTAGCATGTTTAATCTTCTCGCGGTTATACCAGCAAGAGGCGGATCTAAAGGTATAAGACGAAAAAATATCCGTATGTTAAATGGGAAACCGCTAGTCTTTTATACTATTAACGTTGCGAATAATTGTGACTTTATTGGTGACGTAGTGGTGAGTACGGATGATGAAGAGATCTCGTCTTTATCTATAGATTTTGGTGCCCAAGTGCCTTTTATAAGGCCGTCGAGTTTAGCCACGGACGAAACCCCTTCCTATGATGTCGTGAAGCATGCATTGTTGAAAATGGAGTCGCAGACTAATGTTCTCTATGACGCAGTCATGATGTTGCAACCCACCTGTCCTTTGAGAACTGTGGAAGATATAGATAATTCAATCAGGATATTTCAATCTACGGGCGCAGATAGCGTGGTATCAGTTGTTGAACTTAGCGATAAGCATCCGTTTCGTATGAAGAGGCTTATTGGTGATAGATTAATCAACTATATCGATCAGGGATTCGAAGATATGAGACCAAGGCAGTCTCTGCCAAAAGTCTATATCAGAAACGGGGCAATATATGTTTCCACACGCCGTAGTTTTCTTTCTAGTGAGTCATTAGTGGGCGAAGATTGTCGTGCATATTTGATGCCTGATAGTAGGTCTGTAAACATCGACTCTGAAGTAGATATGCTATTAGCAGAGAAATTATTAGGTTCGTCTTAAATGAGGTCAGAAATGAATGACGTAAAGATTATCGCTGAATTTTGTCAGAACCATAATGGGGATCTTGACATCTTAAAATCGATGGTCAGTGCGGCAGCAAGAGCTGGAGCGACGCATGGAAAAATACAAATGGTTTATGCAGAAAATCTCGTTTATAGACCACAGTTCGAGACAGGACTAAGTATAGACAGCGAAATCTCGTGTATTAAACGACCCTATCAAGAGGAATTTGACCGATTAAAGAAACTCGAACTGACAGTGGATGATTGTAAGTCATTCATTCGAGTATGCGTCGATGAGGGGTTGATACCATGCATAACTTGTTTTGCGCGAGAACAAATTCCTATACTCCAAGAGTTAGGTTTCCCAGTAATCAAGGTTGCTAGTTATGACTGTGGATCGTACCAATTATTACGTGAAATCACAGAGCGATTTTCGGAAGTAATAGTCTCTACGGGGGCATGTTTTGATGAGGAGATTGAATACGCGACAGAGATTTTGCGCAATGTGAAGTTTTCTCTTTTACATTGTGTCACTGTCTATCCTACTCCGCTTGACAGTCTACATCTTGCAAGGATGAATTACTTAAGACGTCTTTGTTCATTTGTTGGTTTTTCTGATCATACCCTAGTTGATCGAGATGGTATCAAAGCAGCAAAAGCAGCGTTGGCGTTAGGCGCGAACCTGATAGAGCGACACTTTACAATCCTTCCGTCAGATAAAACCAAAGATGGACCTGTCTCGGTCAATGAGAACCAGCTTCGGGAAATAAGTCAGTTTGCAGCACTGGAGGTTCATGAAAGGCGTATTCGGATTGAGGAAGAGTGGCCAACTTGGGAACAATCAATTGGCCTCGAGAAAAGAGCGCTATCACATGATGAACTGCTTAATCGTGCTTACTATAAAGGTCGGTTCGCTAGTGGAAATCGAAGTAGTGGTGACAAACAATTCATGATCAATAATTGGGAAGAAACACCCGTAGGATGAGGATTCCGGTACATAAAAAAACAACACTGGTGTCGCATCGAGACGCCATAGGTAAGGTAGTTAGAAAAATGGCAGGTGCGGCTGCGAATATCGAATGTCCTGGAATAGCCGTAGTGCTAGATGCTAAAAAGAGAGTTCTGGGGGTTCTTACGGATGGTGACATCCGTCGATCGTATTCAAGAGGCGTAGATTGGAATAATCCTGTTAGCGACATTATGACCCGAGACCCTATCATGCTCCCACCGAATCTTGAGCAAGAAGAGATAAGGGATGAGGTGTTTCGCCAAGCAGAAGAAGCAACTCATCTGAACAGTACTTACGTTAGATATGTGTTGGTCGTAAATGAAGACAAAGTACTATTAGATGTTTTTGATTTTTTCCGACTTTTATGGGAAGACGATGCAAGAAGTGAATTAGTCATTGTCATGGGGTTAGGATTTGTTGGGCTGACTGTGGCAGTAGCGCTAGCTAATGTTGGATATAGGGTCACGGGAGTTGATAAAAGCAAACAAGTTATCGGTGAGCTTCAAAAGGGTATTTCACATATTTATGAGCCAGGCTTGCAGGATATGTTGCGACAGCTACAGCGCAGAAACTCTATACAGTTAACAACAGACTTCGATCAATTACCTAATACTAGGACAAATTATATTATAGCGGTTGGTACGCCGGTAGGTAATGACGGAAAACCCGAAACTACTGAGCTAGAGTTAGTAATTGCTGAAATTGGACAGAAGATCCGGCAGGGAGATCAACTCATTGTTCGCTCAACCGTGCCAGTAGGTTCTACAAGAAATTTTATAAAGCCTAGGATTGAAGAAGTTTCAAATCTCAGAGTAGGCGTTGACTTTAATTTGTCATTCTGTCCAGAACGAACATTGGCAGGCAATGCATTGGACGAATTGTTTCATTTGCCACAGTTAGTGGGCGGATATACTGAGCGCTGTACCGCAAGGGCAAGCCGATTTTGGTCACGACTCACAACTTCTATTGTTCAATTCGACAAGATTGAAAGCGCGGAATTGGCAAAGTTGGCCAATAATTCGTTTAGAGACCTAATATTTGCCTTTTCTAACGAGTTGATTGGTTTGGCAGATGTTTACAATATTGACGTTAACGAAGTTGTGAGTGGGGCAAACAACGGATATCCTCGCGATAAAATTCCGATGCCGAGTCCTGGCGTCGGTGGTTATTGCCTTACCAAAGATCCGTTCTTGCTATCAGCATCTTTTCCTGACGATGAAGAACAGCGATTATCGTTGAGTAGTCGCAGGATTAACCAGAGGGCCGGGGACTACCCACTAATTCAAATGGAGAAGTTTGCTAAGGCTAATGATAAAAAACTGTCTTTGTTGTCTGTTTTCGTTATAGGGATAGCGTTTAAGGGTGAGCCAGAAACGAATGATACGCGAGGCTCTAGTGGTCTCATTCTGGCGAGAAAGTTAGATAAGCTCGGTGCACAAGTGACTGTATGGGACGAAGTTATCGAGTCAAAACAACTTAAAAAGCTAGACCTTGTCCCTGTTGAATCTAAGAAATGTGGTTATTTGGATTCAGATATTATCTTGCTGATGAATAACCACCGGAAGAATACAGAAGATTTAATGAGTATTTTATTAGAAGGCAATCGTAGTCGACTTGTGTTTGATGGTTGGGCACAGCTCAACCGTCAAGAAATAGAAGCAATCGAGGGGGTTACATACTCTTCTCTCGGCTATATTTCAAAAATATAGCTATTAAATAGAGAATAAATTGACATCAGTTGCACTGATAGCTTGCGCGAATGGTTTTGGGCACATTAGAAGAATTGTATTGCTTGCTGATGCGCTTACGGCCAGGGGAGTTGTCCCAACAATATTTGCCCCTGATGTAGCGGTAAAGAAGGTTGTCGATCAATATAACTTGCTAAAGCGCACTCCCACCGTAGACGTTTCTCTATATCCAGCACTAGATTTGGTTGAAGAGAATTTCTTAGATAAGTTGTCGAGCCGTTGGTTATCGAAGTTAGCTTGTTTATCTGACTATCGACTTGTCATTAGTGATAATTTGCCAGAGATTTTGTCTATTAGACCGGATGCGATTCTATCGGGTAATTTTTTATGGCATGAAGTCGTAAACACAACTAGTACAATCTACACAGAAGAAATGTCAAGCTTAGTAAGAAAAAATAAACCTAGGATGATTAATTATGGAATGTTTTCTATGGTTAACGGTTCAGGCTATATAGATAAAATCAGAGCCAGGATTCCACAACCTCACTATGGCCCTTATAGGCCAATCAAAAGGGGGCTTTTAATTGCATGTGGTACCGGGGGGGGTGCGGAATCAAGGTTTCGAGAATTTCTTGACTATAGTTTATCAATCTTAAGAGAGGCACAAATTCGTCCCATATTTGTAGAACCCAAGTTAATGAAATCGAGTTATTCCCCTATATTTGAACCTGCGACATTTTCAAGAGCGATGTATAGGCAAGTCAGTTGTGCAATTATCCGCCCTGGATTCGGAACAATATCTGATTGTATACATCATTCTATTCGAATATTCCCCCTATGCGAAGAATCTAACTTTGAAATGGAGCATAACTCGAGTGTTGTTCAAGCCCTGGGTATCGGTCAAGTGTCGAAACTACTAGATTCATTGGTAGAAGAAGTGGTGAGATATCTAAATAGTAGTGGGGCTCAAAAAGACCACTACAGAATAGTAAAAAAGTTACAGGAAGATCAAGGTATTGATGCGTCAGAATATATTTCTGATATTGCAAAATTGTAACATCTCAGCTACTAATGAAATTGTGTAATATTTGTTTTGATCCGTAGTGAAACTGCAATTCGTTATCTGTAACGCTCTCGCTATCAGTGCCACTCATCCTAGTAACTAAAAAGTATGGAAACAACCGAGCAAATCGATATATTGATTGTAATACCAGAAATGGGTCCGGGTGGCGCTGAGCGTGTCGTCTCTCTTTTGGCGAATACGTGGAATGATAATGGCCTTAGAGTTGCCATCTATACAATTTTTTCCAATAAAGAGACTAACTTCTATCACCTACGAGATAGCGTAGGATGGGTTGCTGAACCGATTCAGTTGCAGATGAATAGCAACGGTCGAAAGCGAGTGTTATTGTTCCACCGTTTGCTAGCCTTAAGGAAAATAATAAAGACTCTAAAGCCAAAAGCCGTATTAGGGTTCTTACCTACGGCGAACATACTCTGTGTACTTGGAGCGTGGAACACAGGGGTAAGAGTAGTTATTTCTGAAAGGAATTGCATTAGAAAGCGAATAATACCGATTCATTGGAGGCTTTTACGGCGTCTTTTTTATCGATATGCAGACTTGACGATAATTAATTTAAGAACGAACTACCAAATTCTAAAAGAATATATCAATCCATCGCGAATCGTATATCTTCGAAATCCTATAGCTAGGCCGACAGTTCAGAAAGCGCAAACGCGACGACCAATAGTATTCTGTGTCGGTAGATTCAACGAACAAAAACGCATCGACCGTATTATTGAATCGTTTGCCATCTCTCAAATCGAGAAACTAGGATGGTCACTAGAGATAATTGGCTATGGGCCATTAAAACAGGAGTTATCGGACTTAGTCCGACTGAAAGGTTTGGACACGCATGTCAATTTCTTGGGCCCTACTGAGGACTTGTGGGAAATTTACGGAGATTCCTCAATATTTGCTCTTGTCTCGGAATATGAAGGAATGCCAAACGTGTTGCTCGAAGCTATGGCGCATGGGCTTGTACCAGTTGTAACGAAAGGTGTTGGTGACCTAGCAATCGAAATTAGCGAATGTGACGAGAACCTCGTATTTGACGGTGAGGATTTCGATGGTATGGCTAACGCTCTACGTCGGCTGGCTTCTTGTCAAAGTGAAGGCAGAGAGTTAGCGAGCTGTCTAGAAAGACTGGTGGAGGTGCATTATTGCGAGAATGCAATTGTGGAATGGACAAAATTTGTACTCGGAGAAAACCAATAAGATTTAGTGACTGATGAATACTCATATTCATGTAATTCATAGCGGACTGACAAATATTAACTCTAGAGGATTTGTATTTCCTCTATGGTATTACCGACATAATTTAGAAGAAGCGGGATTCAGCTTAAGTTTTTCTAAGAGTCATTTGGTCAATGGCAGTTCACCAACAATCATTTTTCTGGATAGTAAGGTGCTGAAAAATTTCTGGGAGGGAAATCGAGACAACGCTTTCTCCATACTTACTGAGTTGAAGAAAAAGTGTGAAAAATTGTTCTGGTTTAACACAGCAGATAGTAGCGGATTAATTCAGCACCAAGTCTTCCCTTATGTTGATCGATATCTTAAAAGTCAGTTACTCGTTGAGCGTGAAGCCTACAGGAGGAGTTACTATGGTCAAAGAGTGTATACAGATTATTATCATCGCAATATGGGAATAATTGATGAAAACGAATCTTTTTCCACCAAGTTGAATGATAAAGATATAGAAAAGTTAGGATGTTCGTGGAATTTTGGTATGGCGAACATATTTAGTTACGTTCGCGCGAATCTGTCGTTGCTCGATTCCTATACAAGGCACTGGATTTTAAGATCCTATCCAAATATAGATAAACTCAAAACGCGACGTCATCATGCGATTCGCCATGTTTTGCTTAGTGCGAGGTTGCGCACTAATTACGAGAGAAATACGGTCGCATACCAGCGTCAGTACTTAAAAAATCAATTAGAAAAAAACGGGATTAATTTTGATCGACTAACACCTGCTAATTATTTTAGAGAGCTCAATAGTAGTCAGTTTTCTCTTTCACCATTTGGGTGGGGTGAAGTGAATGTTAGAGACTTTGAAAGTGTGATCTGCGGATCGGTGCTTGTGAAACCTGACATGTCTCACATTGAGACTTATCCAGATATTTACAAAATCAACTCGACATATTTGTCATTAAAATGGGATTTTTCTAATAGCCTTAGTGTTATCGATACCTTACCAAGCATTAATCAGGAGGAATACGCGATGTCTGCTTTAGAAACCTATGGCAAGTATGTTGGTCCCCTTGGGGGCC
>Ga0315336_1000695_pt1 | contig 82821 bp, 67 predicted proteins | sample ASW5metaG_FD_204512 | JGI IMG/M metagenome (GOLD analysis project Ga0315336, IMG submission 204512) | Ammonia-oxidizing marine archaeal communities from Monterey Bay, California, United States - ASW #5 | ecosystem: Environmental > Aquatic > Marine > Intertidal zone | place: USA: California...
GAATTCGCACGCCATAGAAGTCGTTACTGAAGACCAGTCCGCTGTTCCAGTTGAGGAACTGACGTCCGGCACGGACATTCAAGCCCAACTCGCCAGCGGTTCCCTCTGTCGCCCGCTGCAGTGCTTTGAGGTCAAACTCGTACCAGTACCGATTGCCATAGGGAATCAAGAAGCCCGTGTCGTTCGAGCCACGCTGCACGTCGTACTGGTTGTAGAGGAATCGCAGGTTGCCGAAGAAACGATGGCCGCCATCAAAGACGACATTGGCAAAGACGTTTGCCTCGTATTGAAAGAGCGTGGAGTCGCTGCCGATGGAGTTCTGCAGTCCAGCAATGCCCAGTCGCAGAGAGGCTCCGTAATCCAGCGACATGCGTTCGAAGACGGTCTGGCCCGCATGTGTTGCCAGTCGCTGCTCGATCTGGGCATCGAGAAGTTCCTGTTCGAGTCGATTGAGCAGGGCTTCCTGTGTGGATTGTGCGACAGCGGCTCCTGCCGGAAGTCCTGCCAAGGCCGCTGCCACTACACACCATCGAATCTGCCGTTTCACCGGGGCCTGCATCAACTGAATCTCCCTCAGCGAGGCCAAGTGTACCGCGAGGCCGTGGCACGGAGAGCCAATCCGTGTCACCATGTGGGCATGGAGCTTCTCGTCACAGGGATTGGAGACGCCTTCTCCGCTCGATGGTACGGATCGTCAGGCCTGCTGAGGTCATCCGATGGTCTCGTGGCGATCGACTGTCCGGGGTCGGTCCTGAACATGTATCGACAGGCCGCGGAATCGTCCGGGTGGTCCATCGACGCCGTCGACGTGTCCGACATTCTGCTGACGCATCTGCATGGCGATCACAGTGACGGCTTGGAGACGCTGGGCTTTCTGAATCGGTATCGCCGCACGCCGGCGCGTCGACCGCGACTGCACGCATTGCCAGAAGTACTCGATCGCACGTGGGAGAAACTCGCTCCTGCCATGGACGGTCGAACCCGGCAAGTAGACGCTGCAGCGTCGAGCCTTGAGGACTACTTCGAGTGCTGTCCAATGGAACCCGGTCGCACCACCACGATCGGCAACCTGACTGTGAAGTGCCATCGCACGGTGCATTCACTTCCATGCATGGCACTGCGAATCACAGACGGGACGTCCACGCTGGGCTGGTCCGGAGATACTGAGTTCGACCCTGAGTTGGTGCAGTGGCTTCTCCAAGCCGACGTCGTCGTGCACGAGTGCGGCGAGCTTTTCAAGCACACGCGGCTGGCCGAGCTGGTCACCCTAGAGCCCGAGGCTCAACAGCGCATCCGGCTGATTCACCTGCCAGATGGTTTCCAGATCCCAACTGGCGATCTGGCGCCATTGCGTCAGGGCGAGGTAGTCTCGATCGACGCCGCTGGCTGAGGGTCAGGCAGGCCACGAAGAGGTGTCCAGTTCCACTGAATCCCGGATACAATGTGGGGCTCATGGCCACAGTTCCAAGTACAGATCCGACCCCTTCGAAGGCCTGCGAGCCGAACCACATGAACGCAGCCGATCTACCACCATTCGTCCGACGTCATGTCGGTCCTTCCGGCGCGACCATCGATGCCATGTTGCATGCCATCGAGTGCAGTTCGTTGGAGGCAATGGTTGCCAAGGCGATTCCGGCCGCCATCCGAACAGCGACGCCCACCAACACGGGCGTGGGGTGCGACGGCTTCACAGCCGTACAGCGTCTGTCGGAGTACGCCGCAAACAACACGGTGCTGCGTTCTGCGTTGGGCATGGGGTATCACGACACGCTCGTGCCGGCCGTGATTCAGCGTGCGGTGCTGGAGAACCCTTGCTGGTACACCCAGTACACGCCGTACCAGGCGGAGATTTCTCAGGGCCGCCTTGAGGCGCTGTTGAATTACCAGACCATGGTCAGTGACCTGACCGCGCTTCCCATCGCCAACGCATCGTTGCTTGACGAGGGCACCGCCGCCGCCGAGGCCATGTTGATGGCTCGTGCGATCGCCGGTCGTGAACGTTCCGTCTTCCTTGCAGATCACCGGTGCCATCCGCAGACGCTTGCCGTACTGCGCGGGCGTTGTGGTTCGCTGGGTGTGGACCTACAGGTTGTGGATGTTGCTGGGTACGGCGGTTCGTTCGAAGATGCCTTCGGTGTGCTTGTTCAGATGCCGGATACCGACGGTCGCATTGTCAACTGGGCCGACCGCGTGCAGGCGATGCATGCCGCTGGTGCCGTGCCTATTGCCGCCGCTGACCCCATGGCCTTGTGCCTGCTGACGCCTCCAGGCGAACTTGGATTCGAGATTGCAGTTGGCTCAACGCAACGCTTCGGCGTTCCGATGGGATACGGCGGTCCCCATGCAGCCTATATCGCCACGCACGAACGACATGTACGCAAAATGCCCGGGCGCATCATCGGTGTCTCGCGTGACGCCACCGGCGTACCTGCCCTGCGCATGGCTATCCAAACCCGAGAGCAGCACATCAAGCGAGATCGCGCCACGAGCAATATTTGCACGGCGCAGGTCCTGCTTGCGATCATGGCCGGCTTCTACGCGTGCTGGCATGGTGCAGATGGATTGCGAGCAATCGCCTCGCGCATTCGATGGCACGCAGATCGATTTCGTGGGGCATTGGCTGCGGCCGGACACGATGTCGGCAAGGGCCCGATCTTCGACACCGTCAAGGTGCAGATTGTCGCTGGTAAAGCTACCGCCACGGTCGAACGTGCACTCGCTGCTGGATGGAATGTCCGTTTGTACGAAGACGGTACTTCGGTAGGCGCGTCCTTCGATGAAACCACGACGGATGCCGACGTAGACACGCTGCTGGGAATCTTTGAAGCTCAAGAGCACACACACGCTGAGGCAAGTGTCGTAGACGCAGCATGGCCCGAGCCGCTGTGCCGGTCCAGCGCTTACCTGACGCATGCCGTTTTCAACAGCCATCGCAGTGAGACCGAAATGCTTCGGTACATCACAAGCCTTCAGGATCGAGATCTCTCGCTGGCGAACTCCATGATTCCGCTGGGCTCATGCACCATGAAGCTCAACGCCGCCGCAGAAATGACTGCGGTGACGTGGCCTCGCTTCTCGGGAATGCACCCCTTTGCCCCAACGGGGCAGGCCGACGGCTATCGACAGGTCTTCCGGGATTTGGAGACATGGCTCGCGGATCTCACGGGCTTTGACGCGGTTTCACTGCAACCCAACGCTGGCTCACAGGGCGAATACGCCGGACTCATGGTCATTCGGGCCTTGCACGAAAGCAAGGGCCATGGCGATCGCAACATTTGCCTGATTCCCGTCTCCGCGCACGGCACGAATCCCGCCAGCGCCGTCGCTGCCGGTTTTAAGGTGGTCACCGTCGCCTGCGATGCAGGTGACATCTGCCTGGACGACTTGAAGGCGAAGCTTGAAGCACATGCAGGCCGCATCGGCGCACTGATGCTTACGTATCCAAGCACGCATGGAGTGTTTGAAGACACCGTTCGCACAATCTGTGATCTGGTGCATGACGCCGGTGGCCAGGTGTATCTCGACGGCGCAAACTTCAATGCCATGGTCGGCCTTGCACGGCCCGGCGAACTCGGTGCAGATGTGTGTCACCTGAATCTGCACAAGACCTTCTGCATTCCACATGGCGGAGGAGGTCCCGGCATGGGGCCAATCGCCGTGGGCTCGCACCTAGCACCGTTTCTTCCGGGGCACCCCGTCGTGCAGCCGGGAAGTGCTGGTGCACAGGCGATCGAGGCAGTCTCCGCGGCGCCGTGGGGCAGCCCGAGCATTCTCGTGATTCCATGGGTCTACATCGCCGCCATGGGAGATGCAGGATTGCGTCATGCTAGCGAGTTGGCCATTCTCAACGCGAACTACATGAAGTCCAGGCTCACTGAGCACTACGACATTGTGTTTCTCAACGAGCATGGCTTCTGTGCGCATGAGTTCATCATTGACCTGCGTCCCTTCGACAAGAGCGCCGGCGTCAAGGCGGACGATGTTGCCAAGCGTCTCATGGACTACGGCTTCCATGCACCGACCATGTCCTGGCCAGTCCCTGGAACGCTGATGATCGAGCCCACGGAGAGTGAGTCACTCGACGAGCTTGACCGGTACTGCGACGCCCTCATTGCCATCCGTCAGGAAATCCGCGAGATCGAAGTTGGTACAGCCGATCGTGCAGACAACGTGCTCAAGCACGCGCCGCATCCGGTCCATGTGATTGGTGCGGATTCATGGGATCGCCCGTACACGCGCGAGCAGGCGGCTTGGCCTGCACCTTGGTTGCGACATCGCAAGTTCTGGCCGCCGGTTGCCCGTGTGGACAACCCTTACGGCGATCGCAACTTGACCTGTACGTGTCCCAGCCCCGAGTCGTACGACCAGGACTGAGATCAGTCGAGTAAACGCAGCCGAATCGTTTCTGGAATGGCTTCCAGTCGAGAGTGCAACTCGCCGACGTCGACGCGATCTACATCAAGAATCACATAGGACACGTTGCCCACACTCTGCAGGTACTCGGCGTGGATGTTGGCGTTCAAGTCCACGATTGCAGCATGCAGCGTGCTGAGCACGCCGGGCACGTTGTGGTGGAAGTGCAACACACGCAAATGATCGGGGTGGCGATTCGGCAGGTCCACACCAGGCACGTTGACCGCCGTCATGGTGGTGCCGTTGGTGTGGAACCGTGCGACCTTCGAGGCGACTTCGCGGGCAATGCCGGCCTGGGCTTCCAGCGTGCTCCCGCCCACATGGGGCGTCATGATCACGTTGGGCAAACCGGCCAGCGGGCAGTCAAACGTGGCCTCGCCGGACGTCGGCTCCGATGGGTAGACGTCGATTGCTACACCACCGATGGAGCCGCTGCGAAGGGCGTCAGCCAATGCCTCCATGTCCACCACACTGCCGCGAGCGTTGTTGATCAGACAGGCGTGTGATTGCATGCGGGCCAGTTCATCGGCACCGATCAGATGCTCGGTCGCAGGCGTTGCCGGAACATGCAGTGTCACGACGTCGCTCTGCTCCAGAATGTCCTGCAGTGTGTCGACCGACTTTGCGTTACCTAGCGGCATGCAGGGTTGAATGTCGTGGTAAATGACTCGCATGCCGAGCAACTCAGCGAGCACCGAAACCTGTGAGCCGATATGGCCGTAGCCCACAATGCCCAGTGTGCGTCCACGCACTTCGTGAGCGCCGCTGGCGGTTTTGTTCCAGCGGCCTTCATGCAGTTCGCGAGAGCGGTCGAACAGCCCACGGTGCAGCGAGATGATCTCCGCGAGGGTCATTTCTGCAACGCTGCGGGTGTTTGAGAATGGGGAGTTGAACACCGTGATGCCTCGGCGTGCGGCGGCATTCAGGTCAACTTGATTCGTGCCAATGCAGAAGCACCCGATCGCCTGCAGGCTGTCGGCCGCTTCGAGGACGGCCTCTGTGACGTGTGTCTTGGATCGAATGCCCAGAATGGACACGCCCTTGACGGCTTCGCACAACTGCGCTTCACCAAGGGCGCCATCGTGACGTTCGATCTGCAGCCCGGCCGCAACCATGGGTGCATCCGCGTCGATATGAATGCGTTCGACCAGCAGTACTCGGTTGCTCATGCAGAACCTCCGGCGGCGAGAAGGCGTTTGGCGGACTGTGCTGCGTCATTGGCGAGCACGCCGGCGTCGATGCCGTTGCCCACGGCAATCTTCATCCATGCATCGGGTGTCAGGCTTCCGATGCTGCAGATACGGCGCGTTTCGGTGGCCAGGTCCTTGCCGTGCATATGTCCGATGATCTGGTGGCTGATGATGTGCCCCAGCGCGTAGTCGGCGAGATAGAGCGGGTAGCCGACCATGTGCTGGTAAGCGGCGAGAATGGCGTACGGGTCGGCCCCGAGATGCTGCTGGTAGTAATTCGCCCACAGCTCATCGGCCACGCGGAGCACCGTGTCACGGAGAGCTTCCGGAGAAGCGTCCGGATGGTCGTAGATCCATCGCCAAACGTGGATTTCAAGCAACGCAGGACCCGCGATCTGCGCAGCATCAAGCAGTCTTTCACAACAGTGGGTGTCGGCGGCTGTCTGGGGATCCGTCTCCGGCAGATGCAGGACTGACCCCGCGAGTCCCTGATACAGGAAGGCGAAGGCTTCGGTGCAGGCTGTGTTTGGGACACCACGCAATACCGGGCGAGGTACGAAGTGGGTCGAACAGAGTTGTTCGAGATTGTGCCCGAGTTCGTGCATGGCGGTGTCGAACCCGTCCCAGCCCAGCTCACCTTCAAGGCTGTTCGTGCGCAGCCAAGCGCCGTACTCCGGGAGCGCCGGACGCATGGCGTGGCCCGCACCCTTGGCGATCTCCACGCGCACCCGACGCCCGAGGAACTCCGCGTCGCCTCTGGAGTAGCCCAGTTGCTCAAGCACTTCAGGCAGCGCCAACTCGAATCCTCGATGGTCGCCGAAACGCGCCTTGACCGCTGCGTCGAGTTCGTCGGCTGCAACAGGTTCGGCCAGTTCATCGAAGTAGATGTCCTGTGGTTCCAGATCACGGCCCAACCGTTGCCGTGTGAGCGTTGCCAGATCGGCTCGCGCCGGGGCTTCAAGCAGCAGTTCCAGTTGGCGGACGACTTCGTCTTCCGGGATCTCGCGTTCGAGATCAAACTTGCGACACAGGGCCGTGGGGTGTTCAGTGTGGTGTTCATCCAGTGCTTGGGCGACGCGGACATTGTCCCGCCAGTGGTCGTATCGAACGGTGCCCAGCAACTCGCCGGGGTCGTCGCCGCCGATGGTGTTGGACTGGGCATCCCAATCGGCCGCACTGGAGCCGTCCATGACGGCGGCCGGGATTGTGCCGTCAATGTGTCGACGCATGACCCACATCAGCGCGTGCTGTCGCTCGAGGCCGTCGTCTTCTGCATACGCGGCGCGAATCTCCTCGCGGATCAGCCAGTGGGCAATGAGTTTTCGATCAGCTTCGAACCAGCGGTTGCCGGAGGACGTGACAAGCGTGCCAACTGGCACATGAAACTCGCTGACGAACTTGCCGGACTTAAAGCTCAATTCGCGTACGATATTGGCCACATCACTTGGAATACGCGGGCCGAATGCACGGCTCACACGCACGGTGGCCCACTCGTCCGACGTCCAATCGCCTCCGTTTGCGAGCATGGTCGCGAGGTTCGGCCGTTCGAGATTCAGTCGCGCCACAAAGGCAAGCTTCTGCTGCCAGTACTGCTCGGAGAGGTCCGGCGCCGGGTCGAAGGTTGCCAGCAGGTCGTCGACCTTTCCAAACGGCTCGCCACGCAGGTCGGACCATCGCCGCAGTGTCCGCCGCATTTCGTAGAGATGCCCGCCGACTTGCTCTAGGGCGAGTTCCAGGCGAGCAACCAGTGTGGGGAGTTCGGCTTCGTCTGCGATGAAGTAGTCGCAGCAGAAAGCCTCGAAGGCGTCGGTGTCGCCGTCGGCTTCGGTCCACACTTCCGCGGCACGCTGCACGCCGGCTGTTGCACGGTCGCACACGGCATCGCCGTGAGTGGTGATCAGTGTTTCGATGACGGAGGTTGTAGGCGGTGCTTCGAGAACGGTAGTCATGGGGCGAGCATTCTAACTTCCAGGATTCAGGTTCCCTGATCGACGCTCGATTCGCCCTCGGAGGGTAGCTTGAGCAGGCGAACAAGGGTCGATTCCAGACCACCGAGCACCCACCGCAGAAGGGGTGCCATGGCCAGCGTAAGAAGCCCCACGAACACCATGGCCAGCGCCAGAGGCGGGAAGGTGAACATGCTCAAAAAGGCAAGCATGCCTTCGGCGATGCAGAGGGCAAGCACCAGGAAGGGAATGTTCGCTCGCAGCCATCGAATACATCGCAGCAGCGCCATGCTGACAGTATGCACGCGATGCCGTTATCTTTTGAGGATGCATCGATCAATAGGCCTTGGAATTGTGCTTCTAGTGCTGTTGTCCGGTTGTGCGTCGACCGGTGGCAGTCGTGCCGAGGCGATGCCTGGGGCGATCGCCGTCACCAGTTCTCTCAATGGATCGCATGTGCAACTTACTGTCGGTCAGATGTTGTGGGTGGAACTCCCCGAACACGCGACTGGGAACTTCACCTGGCAGATTGCGTCTCCTTTGAATCAGAACGTGCTGCTGCCGGAGGGACGACACTTCCGTGCGCCGGAGGTTGCGTCGGATGGTGGGACAGCTGCCAGTCCGACCGATGTGGGAACACAGCAGTTGCGATTCAAGGCAATGTCGGAGGGCGAAGTGCTGCTGGATCTTGCCCTTGTGCGTCCCGGCACCGGATTGCGCGGTGCTGCGGATCGCTGGATTGTGCAGGTCGTTATCCATTGATCGCCGGTGAGCGTGTGGGATCTAGAACGCGGGCGACCAGTTGTGGGACAGTGCAGGGTCGGCCCAGCGACGCATGTCTCCGAGTCGACCGAAGTGTTCCACTCTCGCGCTGCCGTCCGGCGCGGCGATGACCGAGCGTCCGCCGTGTCGAGCTGACACAAATCCTGCATCACTGGGTTGAGATGTTGCAGTAGGGGTGACGAAAGCGCCGGAGTCGTCGGTCGTCCAGTTCAACTGGCCCTGATCCATGCCCGGTCGGTACGGCGGTTCGATGCGCCACCAGCCTTCAATGGGCTGACCGCCAGAGGCCGTGTCGCTGCCACGGGCGGAGGCGAACAGTGTGAGATCCGCCGGTCGCTTGAGTTGTGCCAGCGTTTCGGTGAACAGGGGGACAGCCAGTTCGTCCTGCGAGCGCATGTACTGCGACAGCGTCCAGGTGTCGGAGTCGTTGCTTTGTCGGCCGCCCAGCCATTCGCCGTTGAGGCCCAAGCACGGATGCAATGTGGCGACGTACAGCTTGGTGGTCATGTCGCCCGGGCCGTCCATGACGCTGTCCCACCAGCGTCGTTGTCCGCCAGCCCAGATCGTTTGCACCGGGTCTTCAAAGTAGTCCCAGAGCCGCCAGAGCCAACGTCGTCGGGCGATGTCTGGAATCAATGTGCCGTTGTGGTGGGTCGGCGCGACATTGGGCGGCAGTGGGGCGGATGGCTCAAGCTGGCTGGCGATTAGCCGGCCGTTGTGATCGATGGACCAGTTTCGCCAGGCCTGTGTTGTGCGACGAGCCGCTGCAAGTTCCGTTGTGGCATTGGCGGCGCCCTGCAGACTTGAGGCGGCCGGCACCACGATGGCGGTCAGAATGCCGATCATGGCAATGACAATCAGGAGCTCGACCATGGTGAAGCCATTTCGGGCGTGCTGCAGGTGGGCTGTGAAGGGGCATTTCATGGTCGGCAGGCAGAGAATCGTACTATTGCAACTGAGTGTCAACAAGAAGAGATTGGAGCCCTTTTACTGTTGCAACTCAATCGCAATAAGATACTCTACGGGCCAATCGGAGGGGGCGCTTGGTGGGGGTTTAGCGTTGACCGCCGCAGTCTTTTGATCCGTCAAGCTCAGAGTTGAAGCCCCATGTTGCTCTCCGCAATCCTCTATGCCACAACTGCCTATGGGGGGCTGGTGACAATCAGTGCGCCGACGTTCGATCGGTGGAACTACCCGTTCAACGTATCCCCGGGCAGTCGCAGCGTGGGTTCGACCTTCAGCAGCTACAACAGCGGCTACGACTTTGATAACCGCGACGGCCAGGTGCTTGTTGCTTGGCAGACGGATGGTGTTGTCGAACCGGGCTGGCCCGCTTCGGCGTACACCGTGCTCGCTTGCACGGTGACTATCGCCATTGCGTCAGATGACATTACGTACGACCCCACGGCAGACGACCCAGCCACACACGAAGACGGCGGACCTGCAGATGCAGATGCGGGTCGCCCCGTACTGCTGTCAGGTGTCGGCTTCCGCAATGGTTGGACCCCGTGGACATGGGCGGATGATGGTCCCTTTGGACCGGCGATGACATCAGGCACGCGCAACTGCTTCGCAGCCGACCTTGATGACGCCGGACAACTTCGAGACATTTCCAACTCCCTCGCCATGGGGCTCGTGCCCAACGGCTTCGCATTCGGCACCAGTGACGTGGCCGCCCTCGGCGAACTGCTCCCGCAATACTCCACGTTGACCTTTGCTGTGAACGTCGACGATCCCGACATCCAGTGCTACCTGCGCACGGGGTTCGCCGACGGGCTTACAGAGTTCATGGTGACCAGCCTGCATCCCGCGACCATGCCGGGATCCGGAGATCCGGGCATCTCGCCGGACTGGATCCTCAGCGAACACGCATTGGTCGGCATGGGCCTTGTCGATGCCGCCACGATTACGTTGGACGTTTCGCTGAATGAGCCATCGGGTGTCATTGCCGACGTTGATGGCGACGGCTCCGTGGGCGTCAACGACTTGCTTCACATCCTTGCTGATTACGGCGCTTGCCCGTGCTGCCCCAGTGACCTGGACGGCGACGGCCTGGTGACCGTAGATGACCTACTTACCCTCATTGGAGCATGGGCTGGCTGAGCAGCCCCGTTCCTCCAACAACTTTGGACCTGAAGAGAAGAGAAGAAGACAATGAACACACGACACTCATTTGCACTGTTGCTCGCTGCAGCGACATGCGCCGTTGCATCAGCAGACGAATGGATCAGTGAAGACATCCCTTCCTGGCGGGGCTCGGAGGGTTCGTCCTACTACCTGTGGGACACGTTCACTTCAGCAAACGGCGCTGTCGACGGACCAAATTTCCCCAACAATGAGCCCTTCCCATCGGGGAATGCGATGCTGTTCAACTTTGCCGATGGCGCCGTTATCAGTGGCACCGGCAACATCTACGGATTTGGCGGTCCGCTGAACATCCACACCTACGCCTACACACAGGCTGATGCTCTGGCGGCAACCTTCAACGTGGCCACGTTGGGCAGCGAGATCAACTACGCCTCGATGATGCTGGCCTGGACCAACGGCATCGAGGGTGGCGAGAGCGGCGTGCTATTCGCCACGGAGTCGGTGAATTACTGGGAAGAGATTGACTTTGGCAATGGCGTTGGTGCGCTTGTCAACGTGTCGTGGTCCTGGGACCTGTCGGGTATCGACGCTGATGTGCGCGAACTCGCCGTCATCTTTGGTGGCACTGGTTCACACATGAGCCTGGACATGGTCGGCCTTGATGTGTTGACCGCAGTTCCCGCGTCGGGCGCCTTGGCGCTGTTGGGCATGGCTGGCATTGCCGGCCGACGCCGTCGCCGCTGATTTTGGCGAAGACGGTCTCTTTTTTGGGTGGCCTGTGTTGGGGCGTCAGGGACTAGTTACGGCAACGTTGGAGAACAGCCATGCGCCAAGGGCCAGGCCGGCTGCCGCGGACACTAGGCACAGCACGACGGTCGCCATCAGGCGGCGTGGGCTGTATTCCTGCTCGACAGCATGCTGCTCATCTTGGAGCAGGCCTCTGAGCGCATCTGCCATGGCGCCGCCACTGCGGGGGCGCTCGTCACGGTCTGGTGACAAGCAGCGCTCGACGAGGCCTCGCACCTGATGAGGCAGGCGCCCTTCAAGTGATCCACAGGTTCCCTCAAGCAGTTGGCCGATCGCGTAGATGTCCACTCTGCCGTCCAGTTCCCAGCCTGGCTGGGTTGACCATTCCGGCGCGCCGTTGCGTGGGCCGGGCAATGGTTCGAAATCGGAACCATCCAGCGGAAGCGCGGCCAGCAAGCCTGCGAAGCCCGGTTCGGCGAGGCGAAAGGTGCCATCGTCGACAAGCCGCACGGCACAGTCCACACGGCCATGAAACAGTCCACGGCGGTGCAGCTCTTCCAGCCCATCACAAAGCACCGCGAATCGTTCCAGCATGCGCTGCAACTCCTCGACGGACTCTGCACCTTTGGTCAGTGGTGGAACACCATCAACCTGTTCATGCATTAGAAAGACTTCGGCGCCTCGTCCAGCTTCGACAGAACCAAGTTCGAGCACGCGTGCCAGTACCCCATGCTGTGCCCTGCCGAGAGCCTCGGCACGCCATGTCAACCGTCGTCGAGCGTCATGGGTGAGCACGCCACGAAGCAGTGCAAGCACGCCCTCGCGTGGCGCCGTGTCGCGGCAGGTTGCCCAACGCTGGATCGGTCCATCACTCGGAAGCGTGTCCAGCACCTCGGCAGATCCGATGCGCGGTGGGGCGTCGCTGTGGGCTCCGGCCCGTAACTGGTGTGAGGCCGTCTCCTGATGCAGCGCTCCGCGGGTGGAGTCGTAGTGCAAGAGCATCGCCTCGACCTCGCTGCGCATCTCCGGATCGTCACCGCACTCGGCGGCGACGAACTGCCCCCGCGCCGCCTCGGGGCGACTGAGGGCTTCATCGAAGATGCGTTCAGCCTGTTCTCGGCCAGCCTCTTCGGTTCGTGTGGTGTCTTCGGTGTGCTTAGCCAACCGAGTGTTTCCATGGGCGTTCGGCGCCTGTCCGGGAGCGGGGGGGGGAGGCAGTGACTTGGCCAGCCGCTCCGGTGTACAGAGTACCACGCAGTACCCTCATGTCAGTCGGACTTTGACATGAACTCAAGGCCCACAATGAGCCTCACGTTGTCGCCGAGGCTGCCCGACTCGACGCCATACGTCATGCCGAAATCACTGCGTTTCAAGGTGAACTCGACTTCCATGCCGGCCTTCATGCCTCGCTTCGATGCAGCCTGTCCGAGCCACTTCAGGCGTGCTTCGATGGGCTTGACATGTCCAAGCAAGGTCAGGTCACCTTTGAGCGTGTACGCACTGTCGCTGGCTGAGACGAGGCTGGTGCTTCGAAATGTCATTGCGGGGTGTTCGGTGGCGTTGAAGAAGTCTGGGCTGCGCAGATGCCGGTCAAGATCACCGTTGCCACTGTCCACACTCTTGATCGGGACCTGTATGTCAATGCTGACATCTTGCAGCTGGCCGGCCTCGGTGACGTCGAAGGTTGCGGTGCCCTGCACGTCGTTAAATCGCCCCCAGAAGGCGCCCACGCCGTGCCGCACTCGAAACACCACCATTGAGTGAGTTGAATCGACCTGCCAGCTGCCCTCCGCCGTAGGTGTCAAAAGCGGCAGGCGGGCCTCGGCTTGAGGCAGGATTGAGAGGACACTGCAGATGGCTGCAAGCACTCCGAGGGCAACTGCACGGGTCATGTTTGGTACTCCATTTGGAAAATGTCTTATAGGGGGAATGGCCCTTATTCCATGGATCATGATGGATTGGGCTAGTTTGTGCCACTGTAGGTCTGCTGGTGGTGGTCCTCAAAGTTGCCGGGTTCGCTTGAATCCCTGCTCGCGAGGGCCGATAGGAAGGTCACAGTGTCTCTTTTGAAAGAATTTCATCTTCTGGTCTGTGGACTCGCGGTGCTGGCCTTGGCACCCGCGGCCATGGCGCGCGTTATCCGTGTGCCGGAAGACGCTCCGAATGTCGCTGCGGCGGTGACTGATGCCGTCAATGGTGACTCCATCGACATTGCCTCAGGTGTCTGGAAGGGCGGCATTGACCTGCAGGGGAAAGCCATTCTGCTTCGTGGCCAAGCCTCGGGGCGGACCGTACTCACCGGACGCGACGCAATAGGCCCGGTGATCAGCTGTCTCAACGGTGAGGGTCCGGGCACGGTGCTTGAGGATCTCATTCTCCGTGAAGGCCATGGTCAGGCCATTCCAGGATTCCCGACCATGACGATCGGCGGCGGGCTGCTGTGCGCAGGCGCCTCACCGACCGTGCGCAACTGCACCTTCGAACGAAACGTCTCAACACTCAGCGGTGGTGGCGTGTATTGCGGCGGAGGTTCCAGTCCGCTGTTTGAGAAGTGCACGTTCTCCGGCAATCAATCTGAAAAAGGCGGGGCAGCCATTTGTGTCGACAGCTCACCACGCTTTGTGGGCTGCACATTCGAAGCTAATCGGGCCACGTTCGCTGGTGGAGGGATTTACGCCGCGGACAACAGTGCGGCGACGGTTGAAGGCGGTCGCTTTGTACGCAACATCGCGGGCTTCACTGGTGGCGGCATTTACGAGTATGACGCCATGACCAACGTCACGAATGCAGTGTTTGACCGCAATCGCGCCACGCTGCGTGGCGGGGCGGCCTTTCTCGGGCACGACTCACGGGGCACACTGGATCGTTGCCACTACATGTCGCCGACGGATGAAGTTGCTGGCAGCAGACTGTCACTGCTTCGCCCCCCGACGCGTGGTGCCTGCGCTCTGGATCGCTGGTGTGTTCAGTCCGAAGAGTCCGACTGTCTGCTGGCCGGTGGTGTCTATCTCGGCGATCACGTGACGTGCTCGGAACAAACCGTCCAGGCCGGCAAAAAGCGAGCTGGCGATGTCGACTTCGACGGCGAAGTTGACGACCACGATATGGCACTGCTCATGCTGCTGTGGCGATGACCCACCCTCGCCCGGTTCCACCAGCGCCCCACGCCTTCACTATTCCAGAACTAGCTGCTCAATGAGGCCGCGGATCGCCGTCGCCTGAACCCTTGAAGGCAGCCCATCAAGAGTCTCACTGGACCAGAGCACGGGATCAAACTCGGGATCCGGTCGGCCGTGGCTGCCCTTGACCAATGTGTCGTCCAACGGAATCACATCGAGCAAGGTGCGGAAGCCCATGGATCGACACAGCAGTCGCCAAGCCACCGACAACTTCGGCATGCCGAGCATCGGGTCCAGGAAGAGCTCACGCGGGTCGTACCCGGGCTTGCGATGAATGTCGACAGTCCGCTGCCAGTCCGGGGCGCGATGCGGTTTGTGCCACCAGTCATGCCGGAACCAACGATCAGCACTGGCGACCAGCACCAGATCTCCTGCCCGATCGTGGTCCAAGCCCGCAACGCGCCGTGCGCGATCGTCGAGCACGCGATCAATACCGTCAACGCCCATCAACTTCTCGGCGAAGCGTGGTGCGTCCGCTGGATTACGCAGGTAGACGTGTGCGATCTGATGGTCGGTCACAGCAAAGGCACGGCTCGCACCCGCATCCAGATACTCACGGCCCAGTTCTTCGCGCAACTCCAACGCGCCCATGTCACGCAGCAGCAGATTCGGAGCCACGGATCCACTGACCGGCATGATGCCGTATTCATTGACGATGAGAATGCGACGTCCTCGGTCCATCAGGTGCAGCACCAGATTGACCACGAGATCGTCGAATGCCACGCACTCTTTGTGCAGTTCTGGCGCATCCGGGCCGAACTTCTGGAGCACGTAGTCCAGATGCGGCAAGTAACACAGCAGCATGGTTGGATCGAACTTCTCTTCGATTCGGCGCGCCGCATTCGCAATCCACGTAGAACTTCGGATGTCCGCACCGGGGCCCCAGAAGTTGAATAGTGGGAACTGGCCCAGCTCCTGTTGCAGCTCATCGCGAAGTTGTGATGGTTGTGTCCAGACATCCGGCAGCTTTCGACCATCAGCGGGATACATTGGCCGTGGTGTGATGGAGACGTCGGTCGAGGCGTACATGGCGAACCACCAAAAGCAGTTCGCACACGAGATCGATGGATCCTGTCCCGAAAGGGTGTCCCACACACGTGGTGCCTGCACCAACCCGCTGGACTGACGCCAGAACTTTGTCTCCGCGGGAAGCCGGTCATGCCAGCCGTTGCCCACAATTCCATGCACCGTAGCCGTTGAACCCGTCAGCATGGCGGCCTGGCTGGTGCAGGTGACGGCGGGCAGCGGGGGCGCAATGCGGCTGCTGACGCCCACATCCATGATCGACCGCAGGCGCGGCATGTGCTCCAACAGCGGTGGCGTCAGAGCGACAAGGTTCAGAATGGCGACGCGATGGGCCATTGGTGCAGTTCTATCAGGTTCCCAGCACGCGGCGGTGCAGAAACATGCACAGCACCCCACACACCATGGCGATGCAGCCTGCTTCGATGCGTCCGATGGACTCCAACAACGCCATGTCCAGCACGCACAGTCCAGCGATTGACCACAACACGGCTCCAGTGTGACGACCCTTGCGGCGACAGCCGTAGATGGACGGAATCCAGCAGACCAGAAGAATGAACAACCCGGCGAGCAGCATGCTGAAGGCGTCGGCGGCGACCACCATGTACAGCGGGACCGTGCACAGTGCCGCGGCAAGGAACAACACCAGCCATCCGCGAGCGTGCGCTTCGCCGCCGCGCTCGCCTCGAGCGAGCACTGTGATGCCCGCCGTCCATAGACCGATGGCGCCGGCAGCGATCCAGACAGGCCCAGCCACCTCGCCGGCAAGCGCGATGGCGGTCAACAACACCAGCAGAACGCGGCAGCACGCCATGAGAACCGCTGCCAGCGCCCAGTTTCTGCGATGCATGGCGTTGTAGTCCACGATGGCAAACACGAGTGCCGCCGCACATGCCGCGGTGTAGATGGCAGGCTGCCCGGCCAGGCATGCAGCACCAAGTGCTGCCACGAAACTCGCCACCAACAGGGTTGCCGCGACCAACACGACCGTGCGTTGCTTCAGCGACCCCTGCGCCAGCGGTCGCGGTGTGCCGACGGACTGATCAAAGGAGAGATCAAACACATCATTGAGCGCCATGCCGCCCATGTAGGCGCAACTGCCCGCGAGCAGCATCAGTGCAAGTGCGCCAAGGGGCGGCGGCGGCTGAGCCAGCGGCAGCGCCACCATGGCGCCTACCAGAACATTCGTCCAGACTGTGGGTAGATTGCCGGCGCGCAGCGTCCGTGCCCAGGCCCCGCTCACCACCCGCACTCCAAAGCAGTCTGCGCTGTCCACTGTAACTCTCGCTGAATGTCCTCGACGAGGTCGCTGGAGCGATGCGCCTTTGGCACGACGGACCAGGCATAGGTTTCCACTTCCAGAGGCGGGCGATCGTTCCGCACGGCCAGAGCTCTGAGCAGCTCGATGATCAGTCGCTGCGTCGTCTGCAGGGGTCCCATGGACTGCAGATGCACCGGCACATGCAGGTGGGTGCGCCAATTGCCGGCGAGCGCGTCATCAAGGGCTGGTGGAAGATCTTGGTAATCGTGCCGGTGCGCCCCGTCATGCACGGTTGTCTGGTGCATCCAACGAGGCTCCGCCAAGGCGGATAGTGCAGCGAGTGCCTCGTCGTCCGGGAGGTCCGCCTGTGGGGCGGACGACACCTGCACGCGTCCAACCTTCATGTGTACATCATCAAGTGCATCGAGTGCTTTCAGAATGTCTTCATGCTGCACGGCCATATGGCATGTATCGAGGCAGATTCGCAGCAGACCATCACTGGTGAGATCGACAAGGTCGTGTTGTCGCACGAACTCGGCGGCAGCGGCTGTGGTGTTGAGCATGCAGCCGGGTTCAGGTTCTATGGCAATGTGCAGGCCGCGACGGGCATCGGCGCCAATGCGGTCAACCGCGACGCAGGCTTGTCGCAGCATGTTAGCGGCGGCTTGTGCATCGATCCCATCGTCGGACCAGCCGATAGGCAGTGTTGTAATGCCGGCATCGCCCCCTTCCGGAAGCAACTCAAGCAGCGCTCGAGCGCACAAGAGTGTGTAGTCGAGTCGATCGGGATCGTCCCAGGCAGGGCGATAGACATCCGTCTTGACGACGACTTCGCGAAAGGCCATGGCGGGAAAGCCATTCAATCCGATGCATGTGAGTTCGCGACGCTCCAGAAGTTCACGCAGGTGCGCGATGGCATGCTCTTGGAGCATTTGCGGGGAAAGCCACAGCCCTACGGCGCCAGGCCCGCTCAGGCGATCGGCCACCGAACCAATGGCCGCACCCAACTGCGCCACGGTGGTGGCATCGTGAACATTGGTGCACCACGCAACGGTGGGGAGGTCAGCCATTGGCGTTGAAATTCGGACTGCGGCCGAGAAATGCCAGTGGGTTGCCGAAGGTCACTTTCTCGATCATGTCCCAGCCGTGCTGTCGACGCCGCATTTCCATGCGAGCCTTGGGAACCGCAAGCGGATCTGAGTCGCCCCAGTCGCCGGCACTGTTCATCCAGATGCGTTCGGTGCCCCAGCACTCCAGAATGTCGACGGCACGCTGTGGTGTGCATTTGGTATCCGGGTACAGCGTCATGCCGGCCCAAAAGCCGCGATCCAGCACGGGGCCAACAGTGTGTTCTTCGACATGGTCAATCAGCACTCGGTCAGGGTCGAGTCCGGCGTTCTTTACGGCATCCATGATGAGCACCGTGCCTTTGAACTTGTCCTCAAGGTGCGGCGTGTGCACCAATACGAGGGAATCCATGGACTTCGCCAGTTGCAGGTGCATGTCCAACACGTGTAGTTCGTTCTTCGAGTTCTTGTTCAGGCCGATTTCACCGATACCCAGCACGTTGTCGGCCTGCATGAACTCCGGAATGATGCCGAGCACTTCGGTGGCGAATCCGACATCTTCGGCTTCTTTGGGATTAATGCACAGCCAACTGTGATGGTTGATGCCGTACTGCGCGGCGCGGCGCGGTTCAGTGACGGTGAGTTGTCGGAAGTAGTCCCGGAAGCCCTCCACGGAGCACCGATCAAAGCCTGCCCAGAATGCCGGCTCGGTGATGGCGACACAGCCCGCCTGCGCCATGCGGCGATAGTCGTCGGTGGTGCGCGACACCATGTGAATATGGGGATCGATGTACTTCACGAAGCGGGCTCCTCCGGGGCGCCCAGGGCACCTTGCATCGGCGCGGCATCGATCGGTTCGGTGGAGCGGTCACTGAGGCGCCCTTGAATGCGTCTGGCACGGTCGCCATCGCCGTCGTGCAGCAGTGCAATGCAGTCCAGCAGGGCGGCGACTCGATACTCAACCGATTCGGAGGCGCTCGACGCGCGATCGATGCGGTCCAAGAATGCAGCGATGTCGAGCACCTTGGCGCGGTGTTCGAGAAAGTACTGATCAATGACCTCAGTGGAGGTCAACGGACTGGAACCATCGGACATGGCTCCATCCTACACCCCTCTCTCTCCCTCTTGCGACTCGGACGTCAGCCGCAGGGCAACGCATCGAAGACGTCATGGAGTGCCTGCACGGCCAGTTGCGAATCGACGGTATGGATGTCGATTGACCGGCCCGGCACTTCAATCATGCAGATCGTGAGGTGACCGCCCAGATGCTGTCGAAAGTGCTCCAGCCCGCGCATCAAGTCATCGATCGATGTCGTCCCGATGTGGCACTGCAGAAATCCAAGACGTCGCAGCACGAGCTCGACACGGTCGGTCAAGCCGGACGCCGTCAGCCCCATAGCTTCGCCCAGACGCAGGTCCACGCACATGCCCAGTGCTACGGCTTCACCGTGTGGGACCGTCCATCCGCTGCGTGATTCAAGTTCATGGGCGGTCCAGTGGCCAAAGTCCAGCGGGCGTGCCATGGTACGTTCGAATGGATCGCCGCCGTCGGTGATGTGTCGCAAGTGCATTTGGGCAGTCTTTGTCAGCAGCGCCTCCATCACATTGAGATCTCGTGCAACAAGTGCCTCGCACTGGTGCTCGATCCACGCAAGGAAGTCAGCGTCCATGATGAGGGCCACTTTGATGGCCTCCGCCAGACCACTGCGCCAATGCACGTCATCCAACGTCGTGAGCAGGGTGACGTCGTTGAGTACGCCTGCGGGCACATCGAAGGTGCCGATCAGGTTCTTGCCGCCTTCAACACCGACTTGATTGACACCGTTCTTCACGCCGACGCCGGCGTCGCCTTGGGCCAGCGTTGTGCTGGGCATGCGGACCAACCGCACGCCGCGATGCGCCAGTGACGCACCAAGCCCCGCGGCATCCAGAAATGCGCCGCCGCCGATGGCCAGCACGTTGGAGTGACGACAAATGCCGCCTGCTCTGATTGCTTCGATGACAGGCACGGTGACAGGTTCAAGCCCGTGCTTCGCAGCTTCGCCGCCTTGCAGGACCAGTGGCGGCGAGACCAGTTCAAGTGTCTCAGTGTGCGTATCGAAGAAGGCCTGCACTCGGTCGCACAGGTCTGGTGCGGCATCGACCAGTCCGGCGTCCAGTACAGCGAGCGAGCGTGTCGACGTGTCACCGTTAGACAACATTGCGTGCAGGTGCACGCCAGTGCTCAGCGCATCGCGTTCAAAGATGACGCGATGCGTGCAGGGTACATCGAAGGATCCTTCAAACTGGTTCAGGGTGCTCACGAACGGCACATCTTACGTGGCCCGGCGGGTGAGCGCCAACAGTGTGATGTCGTCGAACTGGCCCTCAGTCTGCAGGTCGGTCAGCGTCTGGACGAGGCCTCCGATGACATCGGTTCCTCCCTCATGAAGCGCGGTTTGGACCATGGCGGCGAGGCCTTCGATTTCCACCATCGTGCCGTCGTCATAGTGGGCTTCGACAGCGCCGTCGGAATACAGCAGCAGGTGCTCACCAGGTTCCATGTGCAGCGTTCCGCTGGTCCACACCATGTCGCGTGCCATGGCCAGCGGCGGGCCGGTGGCATCGGCGACGATTCGTGGCTCGCCGGTGCCCAGTTGAATGGCAGGAAGGTGTCCAGCGGAGGCGAACGTCACGGTGCCGTCGGGGTCGAGTCGTCCCAGAAACATGGTCAGGAAAACGGGGCGATCGGTGCCGTCCTCCAGCAACCGGTCGTTGAGCACACCCAGCGCCTCGCCCGGGTCATCCACGTGCTTTCGCACACCGTGCAGAATGGTCGATGCCACGGCCATGAACAGGCCCGCGCCCACGCCTTTGCCTGAGACATCTGCAACCGTGAACCAGATCGACCCTTTCTGTTCCCAAGCGTCGAAGAAGTCGCCGCCGACTTCCTTTGCAGGTTGCATCTTGGCCTGCACACAGCCGACGGCGTTGTTGGGAAGCGTTGACGCGGGGGGGAGCAGTGAGTCCTGCATCTCTTTGGCGATGCTCAACTCGCGTTCCACAGCGGCACGTTCAACTTTGGCCTTTGCACGCGCGTCAATCAGACCGCCGAGTTGCGACGTCATGTCGTTGAATCCCTCTGCAAGATGACCCAGCTCATCACGGGACTTCACTGGCACGCGTGTGTCGAGAGCACCGGCACGCACCTGCCTGAATGCGGCCGCCAACGCGCGGATGGGCTTTGTGAACAGCCCTGCCACCAGCACGATGACGAGCAGGTTGACCACGAAGCCAACAACCGCGATCATGGCGGCCTGTTGTACGGCTGCCCAGACGGGCGTCAGAATCATGCGCATGTCGATGGGTAGAAACAATCGCCAAGGGCTGCCCGCGACAGTCGTCCAGCCCACCCAGTACTGCGGCGTAGAGATTTCGAGATAGCCTGACGGTTGCTCGTGCATACCGACATTGATCCGTTCGATGCCTGCATCTGAGACGTTCGGGTAGAGCTGGTGTACGGGTTGCCCGATCGCGTCCAGTGGGTGGCCTAGCACGACAGTGCCGTTCGCATCGACGACCACCCATGGGTCGGCGATATCGTCTTCGGTTGTGACGTGTGTCGTGAGTTCCTCAGCATCCACAGCAATGGCGGTGGCAAGCCCCGTCTCGTCGTCCGAGACGACGTAAATCGGTGTGATGTGCGGTGCGTCTTCCAGTGGGGCGTACCAACCGTCCGGGGCGGTGCCCAAGGCATCGTTCAGAATGGTCGTCAGACGCCTGCTGATGTGGTTTTCCGAGGGCACAGTGACCACGGCTGCAGTCGCGTCTGGACCAGTGACGATGGTCGTGTGGTGGCCATCTTGGCGGCGATCGAGCAAGCCGATGCCCGCGATCCAATCTGGTTGTGCTGCAGCACGAAGATACGTCTTCAACTTTGTGTCATCAATCTCCTCGACGGCGTGGGCCATGGTCAGAATGCCCGACGCACGTAGGCGTGTGAGGCGCACAAAGGCGGAGACCTCATCCGCCTGCAGTCGTACAAGGAGTTGAGCGCGTTGGCGCTCTTCATTCAGCGTCGTTTCGGTGAGCTCGATGAACCACATGGTGTTCAGCACCACATAAATCAACGCCAGCGGTACCGCCATGATCAGGGCGAACTTGAGGCGAAGCGTCATGGTGTGGTCGCCGACGCATCAACGAAGCGAAAGTGGACTGACTTTGATTCCGCCAGCGTGGCCTTGAACGGGGCTTGGGACACATTGACGTGCCAAACGCCCAGTCCAGTAAGTTGACGCAGTTCAGCGCGTTCGGTGGAGGACGCATGCAGCGCCAAGACGGGCCTTCCAGATCCAGAATGCTCCAGTACAGCAGTGACAAAGGCCCGCTCGTCTTCGGTCAGTGTCGGGCCCAGATGGAGCACCACCAGGTCGCCGACATTGGTCACGCTTGGGGGCGTGTCGTCGATGTGCACGGGCGTCTCGGCACTCGCCTTGCCAAACTGCGCATCGGCTGGTGGGCCGGTTGTGATATCGCCAACCGCCACGGTTGGCGTGGGCGAAGCAGTCCACCGCTGGAGTCTCACAGCCGTGCGTGCGTCGACGCCGTCTGCAGCTCTCCAGCCTCTCGGCGGAATGACAAAGGGATCGCGTGGGCCGTCGTTCGGTAAGAGCCACCGCCCGCGGACGTCGGTCAGGACAACATCGCGACCGTTGGACATGATGACGCGTGCAAGGCCTTTTTCACGATCATTGCGTGTGCCGTTGCCATCTTCGTCGTGGTAGACCACACCTGACAGGCCTGGCGGAAGAGTCCCAAGATCGTCGAGTCCATCGCAACTGGCAACCAGTGCAGCACAACCAAGCAGCAGGGGGCGGAGCCATTGCATGTTCATCATGTCGGGCATGAAAAGCATGTCAAACTTGCGCCGTGGCCTGTGCCGCGGGCCAGGCCGCCAGTGCGGCGCCTAGGATGACCGCACAGCGTTCCAGTGTGGCTTCGTTGAGGACGTAGGCCAGGCGGACCTCGTTGGTACCTGCGCCGGGTGTTGCGTAGAAGCCCGAGAGCGGGGCGAGACACACTGTTTCGCCATCCAGTTCGAAGTCTCTGATCAACCATGTGCAGAAGGCGTCGGCATCGTCGACCGGCAACGGTACGGCCAGATAGAAGGCACCCTGCGGCGTGGTCAGGTTGAGCCCGGCGTTGTGTAGCGCATTGACAAGCACGTCCCTGCGGCGTCGGTACTCGTCGACCATGTCGATGTACCACGCTGCGGGAATGTCCAGCGCCGCTGACACCGCGTATTGATCGACGGTCGCCGGTGACAGGCGTGCCTGGCCGAAGCGCAATGCGGCCTCGCGAACATGGTCGTTGCGGGTCAACAGCCAGCCGATCCGGGCGCCGCAGGCGCTCCATCGCTTGGAGGCCGAGTCGATCACGATGCCGATGTCGTCGGAGCCCTCGATGTCGAGCAGTGAAGGCGCACGTGTACCCGGTTCGCCTTCGTACACGAGTTCGCGATACACCTCGTCGCTGATGAAGAACAGTCCGTGCCGTCGACAGATGTCGACGATGGCGGCCAGTTCGGCGCTGGTCAGGACGCGCCCCGTGGGATTGCCCGGTGTCGGCAGTACGACAGCCCGTGTTGTGGACGTGATGGCCGCTTCGATGGCAGCGGGATCCACCCGCCAGTCCTCCTGGGCAGTGCAGATCACGGGGACGGTCTGAATGCCCAGCATGTGGGCATAGCCGCTGTAGTTGGTGTAGTAGGGCTCGCACACGATGATCGCGTCGCCGGGGTCGGTGATCGCCGCCATGGCGAACAACAACGCTTCGCTGCCACCGGTCGTGATGACGATGTGCTCCGCCTCGATCGTGCGCTGGAGACCGCCGATACCGGTGTACCAATCGGCAAGCTTGGAACGAAGGTCCGGAAACCCGTCGCTGGGGGCGTACGCCAGCACGGCGTCGTCGAAGTTGCGATACGCATCCACCATGGGGCGAGGCGTCTCCACATCGGGTTGCCCGATGTTCAGATAGTGCACCGTGATGCCTGCGTCGGCACGCTCGCGGGCCAACCCGGCGAGGGCACGGATGGGCGATGCTGGAGCTCCGGCCCCGCGTTGGGAAAGTTCAATGCTGGCCATGGCCATCTCCTCGCATGGTGGTCCTTCGATTCTAGCCTCAGTACGCCGATTCGGGCGTCGCCCTATACTTTGGCCCGATCGACGCACCTGTTCCGGGTCGACTCAGGAGAAGACGACATGAAGTTTCATTCCATCGCTGCTGTCTGTGTGCTTGCTCTGGCTTCCAGTGGCGTAGCGCAGGTGACCATTCAAGACAGCGAGCCGGGTATTCCCACGCAGGGCTTCCCACCAGCCGTGAGCACGCAGCAGACACACCTGACCGCGCTTGAGGACATGACAGCGTCTTCAAACAGCACGCTGGCAAAGTCACTTGCTCGCGAGAAGCGCATGCGGGCCTACATTGAGAGCAACGGCATGGGCCAGGCCTTCGACGCCTACCCGACCACCGGAACACATCACATGGCCATGACCTACGGCGAGGCGCTGCATCAGGCCATCGTCAATGTCCAGCCCGGGTATGCCGGGAGTGAGGGCGGCTCAGGCGACGTCTCTGGCGAGATCGAGGCGTACGACAAGCTCTCGCGTTCCTCTTGGGACCGTTTGCAGGCGTCGATGACTGCCGTGCACCGCATGAGCGATTTTCTCAGCAGCCGGAGTCACCTCCATGGCTACATGGATTGGGCCGGGGCGCAGGCGACGGCGGCTCACAAGAAAATGCTCGCCAACGGCGAGGCAGCGGCCAGGGTCGCCCGTGCGCACACCGCACAGGTACAGAAGCTCGTTCAGAGTCGGCATGAAGCATGGCGTGTGGACATGCAGCGGATGCGTTCTGAACGGCTCAAGTGGAACTGGGATACCTACAAGTTCAACACCAAGCATGGGCTCAACAAGACCCAGTTGCGTGAGATGAACAATCCCTATTCAGGTTTTCGCAACTACAGCGATGGCTATCAGGACGGTGGCGGCTGGGGATTGTCCTCGACCGGGCACATACACATGATGGGCCAGAGAGACATGCCCTGACGACTGTCGGGCTCGAAATTGCTGTCGCCCTTGTCGCATGCTCTGGCTGTACCTATACCCCATGCGCGAGGGCCAGCGAGACAGTCAGTGAGACGGTGCTGATCCGCGGGTGATCTCGGCCCACGCATTGTGGCTGTGGATCGACTCGTGATTCTCGCTTCGGGCGTGGAACCACGTGATGCGTTCATCTGCTTCGAGCAGGGTGGCCAGATCACGCACGATGTCCTCGACAAACTTCGGGTTGTCAAAGGCCTGCTCGGTGACCACCTTTTCATCGGGTCGCTTCAACACGCTGTACACCGGGCAACTTGCGGACTGCTCGGCGTACTCCACGAGTTCTTCGATCCAGACGGTCTCGGTGAATCGAGCTTCAGCGCGGATCATGCATCGCTGATTGTGTGCGCCATAGGCGCTGATTTCCTTTGAACAGGGGCACAGACTCGTTGCCGGTACGGTCACGCCGAGTATGACGTCGTCGGTTTCGGCCGTGGACTCGCACAGGATCGATGCTTCATAGTCCATCAGGCCCTGTCGACCGGTGGCCGGCGCACACTTGGTGATGAAGTAGGGAAAGTTCAACTCGATGTGGGCTCGCTCCGCATCGAGTTCTGTGCGCATCTGACGGCATAGCTCGACAACACGCTCGGGAGACAGGCCGTCGCGGTAGTTGTTGAGCAACTCTAGAAAGCGGCTCATGTGCGTACCCTTGCGTTCAGCAGGAAGCGCCACGAACATGTTCACAGTGGCAACGGTGCCTTCCGTACCGCCATCGCGCACGGCGAGGGTTGCGGGGAATCGAATGCCGGTCACGCCGACGCGATCGATCGCAAGCTCGCGATGATCGCTCTCGCTCTGGACATCTGGCATGACGCTGGGTGAGGTCAGGGTTTCAGTATGCACTTCCGACTCCAACTCAAGAAGCCTCCTGCGAGGCGGTATGGATCGTGAACAGGTGATCCAGCTTCAGAAACGCCATGGCCTCCTGAACGCCCGATGACAACTCGATCAACTCAAGTTGTCGCTGCTGGGATGCCAGTTGCTTGTGCAGCACGATCAAAGCACCGATGGCGGCGCTGGTCATGACGGTGACCGCAGCCACATGCAGCCGGATCGTTGCACAGTGGGGGTAGGTGTCGATCTGGTCCACGACAGCCTGTGCGCCTTCGGCGCCAAGCACCGTCGAGGCCAGCGTCAGCGTCACGATGTCAGCAGTGACATCGCACTCCAGTTGCAGTGTGGTTTCCGGCATGGCCCTGTATTGTAGGCTTGATCCGTTCGACGCCCGACCTCTGAATGGTGATTCAACGATCGGGAGTCAGGCCACAGTGATCATCGCGGTGGAAGAGCCCAAGGGTCTTGGATCGAATGCACTTCTGGAAGTGGCGCCAGAACCCGTAAAACGGTGCCTTTGGCATCGAACCACACCGTGCCGATCTGGGGCGCGGGAGGTTGGTCAGCGAAGACAGCGCTGGTTGCAGCTGTGCTCAAAGTGTCTCCCCAGTGCCAGCGATGGGTCCAGGGAAGTGCGGGTTGGCCCTGAAGTGGGTCTGGAGCATGCAGGCGGCTGCTTGGCGCACCCAAATGGGCCTCTACGGCTGTGGCTGTCATGCCTACATGAATGGATTGATAGGCGTCTGCTTGGGGGCTCTGACAGCCCTGGAGCAGGCCAGTGAGCAGTGCGGTTCCGATGATGCGGGCTGTGCTGGTTGTAGGGCATGACATTGGTCCCCACTATGCCATCAATCGGGTCGTAAGGACAGCCGAAGGCCAGATCAACCGAAAGAGAACTTCAGGGGAAGGGGTCATCCTTGAGGTGGCCTCGAGTTTCCGCACAGGCTGGACGCACCAATGGCACGAAAGATGGCACACATGACGGCACGGAAGATGGCACACACGATGGCACAGAAAAACAAAACGGCGCTGGGCGTCTTGTGTGCAGCCATGGTGCTGGTCGGCATGTTGTTGCCGGGTTCCGGGCCTGCGGATGCTCAAGCAGAGGCCACCGTTCCTTCGGCAACACCCGGGAGGGTCAACCCATTGCTGGTTCAAGTTGCGGCAACAAAGCTGGTGCCGGGAGTGACCTCGGATCAGGTCCTTGCGGTGGACTTGCATTGGTCATGTGCCGACACCGGCGTCTTCATCGAACGTACTTCTGGGGTGGTCACGATTGAGACCGCCGATGGCGGACGAGTCGACGTCGCTGCAGCGGTGCGCAATGTGCAGCCGGGAGACACGGTCAGCACGACGGTGCAGATCGAATGGAACGAGTCTGACCCTGATCATCGGTTCATGCGCCGGCATGCAGCAGCCACCAAGGCATTCTTCACGCCCGATGCCGTCCGAACGATTGTGGTGGATGTGCGTGGCCCGGCACAGGATCCGGCACCCACGGCGTCACGCTCGTCAACGACCAGCGGCGCGGTACGCGCCTCCTTCAACTGACTGGGCACCACGCAGTATTCAGATCGCTTGACTGCCCAGTTCCCCATGCGAGGGAGGGCGAATGCCGTGGTGCATGAGGAATGCCTCGTACGCGTCGGGGCCCATGTAGTAGTCGGCGATGCGTCGTTCGACCTTGATGAAGTCCACCAGCATGAGCCCGTCGATGGCGTCTGCAAAGTCGCGGTCCACATTGAAATCCGCCAACAGGGTTGCGTTGAGTTTCAGGTATTGCTTCAGCAGGATCGGAAGGCCGACCGTGCCGCCTTCAATCTCTCGCACCATGGACTCCACGCTGTCCAAGCTCGTTGAGGCAAGTTTTGCTCGCTCGTGGTTCCAGTCAAGGACCGGTTCCGGAGCGTGTGGCGTACGCGCCTGCACAAGGTCCTGGAAGTCGGCAGTACGGCAGGTTTGATTGAGATACTCGGTCATCAGACGCTTTGACAAAGGCTGGTAGTCATTGCTGATGCTCACTGCACCGTAGGCATGGCGGTACTTTGGATGCTCGCAGATGAAGCGACAAATGCCTTTCCACAGCAACAGCAGTGGCTTGAACGTGCGTTGGTACTCAGGACGAATGAACGAGCGTCCGAGCTCGATCGAAGGTCCGAGCCGCTCCAGGAATGCGGCGTCATACCGGAACAACGTGCGTGTATAGAGGGCACGCAGGCCTTGTGATTGCATGAGTTCGTCTGTCAACCCCAGCCTGTAGGCGCCGATGATGTCGAGCGTCTTGTTGTTCCAGATGAAGAGGTGCCGGTAGGAACGGTCGAACTGGTCGAGATCAAGGTCGTTTCCGGAGCCTTCGCCGACGGCACGAAATGCGACTTCTCGCAGGCGACCAATTTCACGAACAATGTTCGGGATCGCCAGTGATGGAGCAATGAAGACGCTCAAGTCACCGCTGTCCAGCAGCAAGTGCTCATCCGTGAGATTCAGAACTTCACCCGCGCAGCGGTCGGCGCTGCTCAACCGGGGCAAGTGGCCTCCGGTGCGGGGAAGGGGCCGCTGTGATGCGGCCAGTTGCGGTCTCCGTCGAGCTTCCAGCATGAAGACTCGGCTACGCAGGTACTCGGTCAGTGTGGAGTCACGTTTGCATTCGGCGATTCTCGGGGCATCCACGGGCTTGCCGATGGTCGCCTGCAAAACAAGCCCCCGCTTGTTCACGACGTTGGCGGGCAACAGCGCCGTGCGCAACTGCGGCCAGAGCAGGCCCGCGAGATGAAACAACATCGGGTTGTAGCCGTGAAAGAAGATTGGCACCACGCTCACGTCTCGGCGCCTTGCAAGTTTTGCAACGATTCGATTCCATGGTGAGTCCGTGACACGCCATTGGTTCCAGGTTCGGTGCGAAACTTCACCTGCCGGAAACATGCCCAGGCAGTGGCCGTCGTCCAACCAGTGCATCGCGTTTCGCAGTGCCGAGAGATTGGCGACCTTCGCGGTACTCGACGAATCTAGTCGCACAGGAATGACATTTGGCCGCAGGGCTGGGAACATGCCAAGTGCATCGGTGCCGAGCACCTTGTAGTCATTGCGGCGACCCTTGACGAAATGCCCCATGGCGACGCCTTCAATCATGCCGAAGGGGTGATTAGCAATCACCAGAACAGGGCCTGTGTCCGGAATGGCGGCAAGGTCGTCGTCGTTGACTTCCCACGTCACACGCATGCCCTCGAGTGTGTCTGTTTCGAAGGTGTCCGTACCTTTGCCGGCAGAGGTCTCAGCGCCGTACCGGTAGATTTCATCGAGTTGATCGATTCGAAGCACGCGCCGCAGGAGTGGCCACACCAATCGTTGCAACGCAGCGACACGCGGCGTGGGCGGCAGGTCGAGATGCGACTCCAGACTTTGGCGGTTGGTGGGCATGGCGGGTCAGTCGCTCGTGTCAGGCGCAGGTGATGTCAGCGGGCGAATTCGAATGGCGCGAAAGGCCACCGCGCTGCCATGACCGCAGAAACCGATATGGCCGCCGGCTCGGCCAAGGCCAGGATGTGCTTGGCCATCAAGTGTGCCCTGCTGCAGGGCCTCTTGGAGATTGACATCTGTGATCACATGGCCATTGAGGATGACGGTCACGCGGTGGCCGTCGCAGATCACTGTTTCGTCGTTCCACTGCCCGGTGGGCCGCAGGCAGCCTCGCCGAGCGGCTGCCACACCGTAGACCGAACCGTGGTACTGGTATGGCTTGAGTTTCGCGTACGACGGATGTGGGTTGTCCAGGATCTGCACTTCCATGCCGTCGTAGGCGGGGTTGCCCTTGCCCGACCAGCGCAGCGCCAGGCCATTGTTCGCTCCCGGCGTGAGTTTGAACTCGAATCGCAGCTCGAAGTTGTCCCACTGCGTGGTTGTGTACAGAAAGCCCGGGCTGGAGTTGCCTTCGACTCCGGGAGTCACAGCGATGGTGTCGTCGATGGCCTGATAGCCAACGGTGTCACCTTGCCAACCGTGCAGATCGGTGCCATTGAACAGCGCCGTAAATCCTGATTCGGGCCCGATGAGGGCAGCAGCAAGCACAAGGGTTGAGAGCATGCATGCAGCCTACCCCGTGGCGGGTCGGGGTTGTTATTCTGTGCACCTTGCTGAGGCCCTTCGCAGGGCTTCACGGAGTGCAGGCAATGCTGCTGACCATCGGAACCAATGTCGCTTGGGTGCTCTTCCTGCTTGTCTGGGGTGTGCTGTTGATTTCCAACAGCAAGAGCTACGAGGCAGAGTTAAACGCCACCGAGGTCGGTGACGAAGTGACCGACAGCAACATCTGATCAGGCTTGACCTGATCCAATGCATCCATCCCCGGTCACCATCGTGTCAACGTGACAGCGGCGATCGCTGCATCCCAGCGGATCGGACAGAATGCCATGGCTGAATCTCAGGTTGCAGGTCGCCTTGTATGCGTTTGGATTCCCGGCGATCACCTTGTCGTGCGACTACCCAGCGATGATTCCATGCCTGCTTGGACCATCCGCCCGGCGGGCCATCCAGGATGCTTCAGTGTGACACAACGCGGTACAGAGCGATCGGTATGTTGCCCGGCCGAGTTTGTTCCTGCTGGCGTGGAGTGCATCGGGCCATATCGTGCGTTGGAAGTGCAGTCGATTGGAAGCCAGGCGGTGCCGTTGCCATCAAACCTGATCGGCCTCCTCGCACGGATGACGACGACGCTCGCTGACCAAGGTATCCCTGTTCTGGCGATCTCCACTTTCGAGACCGATGTGCTCTTGGTGCCCTGTGCACATGCCGGCAGCGCAAGCGTTGCCCTTGGCATGGCTCAACCTTGACTAATTGATCCGGATGGCATCCGACGGGCGGCCGGGTCCAACTGGCGTGATTAGAACGGAATTTCGTCTTCCGAAACCTCTGCCGGCGGTGCGCTGGGTTGCGCTGCGATGGAGACTGTTTCAGGTATCGTGGCGATGCCCGCGGGTTGCGCAGCGGTGTCTGCAGCCACGTACTCGCGAATCGAGTTGCGGTCCTGATAGCCGCCACGACCTGCTTCGACCATGATCTTGGCCTTGAGCTGCCGCCCTCGGCAATCTTGAATCGCCAGCCGACCGGATTCAAAGGCGCTGGTCAGCCCTGCGGCGTCGCAGAACTGCTTGACCTTAAAGAGCGCCGCGGGCGTTGAGACGAGATAGTCCCATACCCGGCTGGGGTATCCGTCCGGATGCCTCGCTTCAATCGTGAGGGCGATCATCTGATTGCCTTTTTGGCTCGTGCGTTCCTCTGCCTCGACGACCTCGATGTCGTAGAGCCCTTCCGGGAGAAGGGTGAAGGAGCCGCGGTCTCCTGCGTCCTGCGGGTTGAATTCCATGCGGAGATCCTACCCGCCTCCGGACGTGCAGCGGAGGCTGTGGAGAAAAAGCAGGGAGGTCTTCCATCTATGCTGCCGACATGCGCATCGTGCATGTCCTGCAGCATGTGAACTTCCTTGACGGCGGCCCGCCACGTGCCGTGGTGGACCTGTGCAGTGTTCAGCATGGGCGAGGTCATCAGGTCACGTTGTTGACAACAAGTACGACTGACGTGCCCGAGGCCTGGCAGGACAACGGTCCTGGTGTCTGTGTCGTGCCGGAGCCCCGATGGCCGGGCGGACTCTTTGCCCCTCGCCAGTTGGAGGGCGCGCGTGCCGTGTTGGAATCAGCTGATGTCGTGCATTGTCACGCGGTCTGGGAACGGATGAATGCCCAAGTCGCCAAAGTATGTCGCGCTGTGGGCACGCCGTATGTCATTACCTTGCGCGGCATGCTCGACGATTGGTGCATGGGCCAAGGCCCGTTCAAGAAACGCTGGTATCTGTCAATGATGGGGCGGACCTATCTCGAGGGGGCTGCGTTCGTGCACTGCACCGCAGAGGGCGAACGCGAACAGTCGCACAAGTGGTTTCCGCGTGGCACGCCGCGCGTCATTCCTAATCTGATCAATCTTGCGGCCTATGCGACACTACCCACGCCAGATGAGGCCATTGCTGCCTTCAAGCCCCTGCAGGGGGAAGGTCCAGCCCTGCTCTTTCTGAGCCGGATTCATGCCAAAAAGGGCATTGAGCATTTGGTCGAGGCGCTGCCGGCATTGCGCAGCGCCTTTCCCGGATTACAGGTTCTGCTTGCCGGGACGGGCGATGACGCTTACATCACATCTCTGCAGACGCAAGCCGAGCGTTTGCAGGTTGATGATGCCATGCACTGGCTCGGGCATGTCGGCGGCACTTTGAAACTGTCGCTGTACAACGCGGCAGACATTTTTGTGCTGCCGTCAAGTCAGGAGAACTTCGGCTTTGTGCAGTTTGAAGCGATGGCTTGCGCCACACCCTGCATGACGACGAAGCTGGTCGATACCTGGCAGGAGGTCGAGTCCAGTGGCGGCGGAATCGTCGTAGAGCAAAGCGCCGACTCGATCATTGAGGGCCTTGGTCCGCTGCTGCGGGACGCCGATCGCCGCGCGGCCATGGGGGCCGCCGGGCGTGCTTGGGTGCTTGAGCATCTGGCCACCGATCATGTGGCCTCGCTGATTGAGGGCATGTATCGGGACGCTGCTGATGGCCGCTGATGTCGGCCTGACCATTTCCCGACGACCCTGGTTGCGTGCCGTCACCTTGTGCAGCTTGTACTGTGCGCAGGGGTTGCCGTATGGCTTCGCGTCCATTGCCGTGGCCGCGGCAATGGCCAATCACGGGGCAACGCCTGATGCGATCGCCGGCCTCATGGCCACCATTCTGCTCCCGTGGACCTTCAAGTGGGCATGGGGGCCGCTGATCGATCGATTCAATGGGTCGGCGATGGGTCGGCGGCGGCCTTGGATTCTGATGGCGCAGTCGCTGATGGTGCTGGGTGTCCTGTCGATCGCCTTCGGACCGGATCCGTTGGAGCATCAGGCCTGGCTCCTGTGGAGTCTGCTGTTCGTGAACATCGGGTGTTCGCTGCAAGATGTGTCCGTCGATGCGCTGGCGGTCGATCAGCTGAAAGAAGATGAGCGAGGTCGCATCAACGGCTTCATGTGGGGCAGCAATTATGTTGGTCTTGCAGCAGGCGGTGCAGCGTTGGGGACCATTGCCGCGAGAACAGATCTGCGAGATGCGGCGTTTGTTCTGGCGATGGCAATCGGTGCCATCATGCTGTTGCCGCTGCTGGTGCGAGAGCGTCCGGGTGAGCGGCGCTTTCCATGGTCGAGAGGCGCAGCGCATCCCACGTCGCTGGCGCTACGGGGATCGGCGATGCTTGTCATCGCTCGGCTCTTGCGGGCGTTTTCACTGAGAAGCACGCTGGTCGGTGCACTCTTCGCACTGGCGTTGATGACTTCGGTGGGTGTGCTGGGCGCCTGCTCCAGCGTGCTCTTGATTCAGGAACTGGGGTGGGCGCAGGACGACTACTCACTCTGGACCGGCAATATCGCCTTTGCCGGGCTGGCCGGTTCGATCTGCGGTGGGCTGGCGGCGGATCGGTTCGGGCCGCGGCGGATCGCAGCGTTGGGCGGCCTTGGAGTCGGCGTGTGTCTGGTCGTCTTTGCCTATGCAACGGGTCAGTGGTCGAATCAGACGTTTGTGATCGTGTACATGGGCGTTGAGTCGTTCTGCAGCGGCGTGATGACCGTTGCGTGCTTCTCGATGTTCATGTCACTGTCCTGGCCCTTGGTCGCGGCTACGCAGTTCACCGCGTACATGGCCATGTTCAACATTTCGCGGCTCATCGGCACGGCGTTGGTGCCCTCGATCGTGCCCGAATCACCCACGGTTGAGCAGTGGAGCAACGTGTGGCTCATTGCGGCCGCGTTGCAAGTTGTTCCACTAGTCTTGTTGTTGTGGATTGATCCCAAGCAAACGCGGCGGGTCTTGGGTGAAGGTGGAGAGGGAAACGGATTGCAGTGATCGACAACGCCATAGGCAACAATACTTCAGAGTCCGACGGCAAGGTTCACTGTACGTGTGGGTACGACAGGGCAGGCCTCTTGCCAGATGCCCTCTGCCCGGAGTGCGGCCAGTTATCGATCAAACTCGCCCACTCGGGCACGTTTCGTGAAGCATGGAAGATCGGTAACGGTCTTGCAAAGACTACGTTCGTCGCAAGTTTGGTCACCGCGGTCCTGTCGGTGATTTGCCTTCTGTTCTGGTTTGCCATGCTCTTTTTGGTTTTGAACGCCCGCCGTTCTTCCACGCAAGGCCTTGCGTTAATTTTTCCGATTCTTGGGTTTGTAAATATCGTCTTGCCTTCGGCCGGTGTGACACTTTTACTAGCGATCATCGGGTGGTTCCGAAAGGAAAGGGTGATCTCTGTTTACAGCGCCTGCATAACACTCCTTGTCGTGCTTGGATCGGTTGTGATCGCTCTCTCCGTAGGAATGATTGGTCTCTTCGTCCGCTGAGCGTTTTTCCGTCATCCAAGGACGACTTCGATCAGACGTCCTTTCCGAAGATCATGAACGCACCAAGCGCCGCCTGAGCCAGAGAAAATGCCGACTGCATCGCGAAGAGCGTGGGTAGTGCATATGGACTGCGCATTCGTCTGGCCAGGAGCGGGAGCAAAGGGGGCAGGAGCAAGGCCAGCACCCATACGACGTAGATGATGATTGCTAAGGAGGCCTCAGGCACGCCTCCAAAGAGCAACATCGGTATCACGAGAAAGATGCTCGTAATTCCACCAAAGAGCAGCGACACTTCCCCGGCCGTATCAAAGCTCGAATACGTCAGAAGGATTGCTAGGAGTGGCCACGGCGCCATCGCGGCGAGTGAACAGAGATACACAAGCAGCCAACGTACTGGTCGGTTGGCCTGAAGGGAATTGAGACTTGGGCTTGGTGGAACCGACGACATGGCGCAATCATAGAAAAATCGCCTCCGCCACTGTTGGGCACGCTCGGCTGAGAATGCTCGTCCGCTGAGCGTTTTTTCGTCATCCAAGTGGGCAATCCGAGCGGTCCAGTCGATCAACTGGAGCCTTCACGCATACGGTCAAGGCTGTCCGGGAACGGGTACGTCGCGAACACGCCGGTCGGGGCGCACTCCCACATGGACAGTGCCGGGTACACGTCACCGCGCCAGCCGGCGGTGTACATGCTGCGGAGCACCTGTTCGAACGACGGCTCGTCGCCGTTCTTGTCACACAGTCGGTTGGAGCGGGCGCCAAGGAATGACACGCTGGCTGCGGGCTGTCGATCGTGACGTGTGTCGAGCATTTTGGTCACGGTTCGGAAGCCGCGTTCCATGTCGTCCAAGGTGAAGTGATCTTTGCCGCGTGGTCGGAGAATGGCCAGGATCAGCAGGCTGTCGAGATCAAACTTCAGAATGTAGGGCTCGCGATCACCACTGCCATGCAGGCTGATCGAATCCTGAAAGACCTTGGCGTAACTCGTGGCCGAGTCCACGGTCCATTGGCTGGTCTGCACCATGTGCAGCAGTGTGCCAATGATGCCGTGGCTGTTGTCGGTGTCATTGATGCCGCAGACGACAGTTCGGTAGCGGCCTGCAAGGACATCACGTAACAGGCTCTGGCCCCATTGAATACGCACTTCACCACCGCCCAGGGTTGCTTCGCGTGGGTCGGCCGCGGGAAGCAGCACGATGCGGTCACTTCGACGATCGGCCTCCATGAGTTGGTCGCCGTCGCCGGTGTAGATGTTCGGTCGAGTGGAGGTGGTCATGGGCATCATGGTATCTCGCCGGGCTCCAAGGATCTTGCCGGGAGCAAGGCAGCGGTTGTGGCTGCTTGAGCGTGGCGTGGCGGCGTGTTAGGCTCAAGGGGTCTTGAAGGCCGTGCCGGAAAAGTCGACCGCAGCTGAACGCACCCGTTTCGTGCGGTCGTTGCCCACGTGGAAGGTGTCGCTGCTGCTGGGCCTGCTCAGCGTGTCCGCGGTATTGAATGTCATTGCATTACTGCCAAGCGTGTCATTCTTGGAACTGCGTGGCCTGTTGTTGCCCGGGCCGTACTCGATTCTGAAGGTGATTCAGATGTTGTGGGACCACAGCCTGTACCCGCTGGTTGTGTTGGTCATCGCATTTTCTGTGTTATTTCCACCGATCAAGATCACATTGGCGGTGGTGGCACTGTGTCGACCCATGACGCAGGTGGGGCGTGGTCGGTTGCTCAACACGCTGGGTCATTTGGGTCGCTGGTCATTGCTGGATGTGTTCGTGGCGCTGTTGCTGCTGACCATCACGGCCAAGCAATCGTTTACCGGTTCGACGGTGTCGTTCGGTCTGTACGCCTTCGTGGGCGCCATCATGTTGAGCATGACGTCGGTCTCGATCATGCAAGATACCAACCACTTGAAGGTGAAGGATCGGAAGTCGAGGGGTCGGCCGTTGGTGCAGACGTCGTCGGTAGCAGCGTGGTTCGTTGTTCCGGTTGTGCTGGCAGCGTCGTATTGTCTGTACGCAGCAGTTGCACTGCCGCTGTTCAAGGTCGACAAGTTCGGGCTCATGAGCAACAGTTGGAGTCTGCTTGACGCGATCGAGCAGTTTCACAGTCAAGGCCTCACGATCTTCGCCATGATCATGGCGATGTTTCTGATCGTCGTTCCGGCAGTGCTCGCCATTGCGTCGGTCGTGTTGCTTCTCGGGCCCATGCATCGCCGTCATCAGTTGATCGTGGCGCATGTGCTGCACCATATTTACGAGTGGTGCATGCTGGACGTCTTCCTGCTGGCGATGATGCTGTACCTCACGGAGGAGTCCAGCTTTGCGCCGTTGAATCTCAAGACGGGTTTCACGTACTTGATCATCGCCATGGTGTTGTTCCACGTGGTGAAGGTGCTGGTCTCCATTTCGATCCGTCGCGGGTTGCACGATGACATTGCCGCTGTTGAAACACAGCCGGACGGTTGATTTGGTGGGGCTGCTAGACTGGGTTTTCACCCCATGTGAACGGGGGAAGGAGAAGCCCATGTCGCTTATCGCAGTTTCCATGCTTATTGTTTCGTCGCTGTTCATGCAGGACGCCCTGGCTGAGCCAGACGTCGCCACAACACTGCGCGATGGTTGGTCCGCTTGGATGGAAAATGAGCGTGATGCCGGCAGAGGAATCACGCGTGAAGCGGCGGCCGAATGGGCGGCCGGTGCCTTGAAAGGCGTAGACATCACCACGCTGACCTCAGGCCAGATCGAGGAGATCGGTTGGATTATCAACATGGTGCCTGCAAAGCAGGAAGCCCTTCTCGGGCACCTTTCCACGTTGGCGAAGGCGTCCACCGGCGAAGGACTGCAGGCGGCGGTGTTGTTGGCTCGGCAGAGCATGAACTCCGCGGCGGATCTTGATCTCGACGAGTTGCTGAGCCATCCGGGAATCGAAGACGCCATTGACAAAGGTGAGGCCAGTTCGCTATTCACCATGCTGCGGTTCGCGACGCCTGACGCGCTTGCCGAGCACAAGGACACATTGCTCGGGTACGCAAAGCGCCTGCTTGCGTCAGACAAGGTTGAGAACGTCATGGCCGGCGGAGGCTTGATTGAAGGCCTGGCGCAAGATGGTGTCGGTCTGTCGAAGGATGAACGTAACAGCCTGTTCGACACCGCAGCTGCAGCGATGAAAGCCGCGGCCGAGCGTGATCCGGAAGACGAAGACGAGATGAACGAGCGCCTGCTCTCTCGCGCGAAGTTTCTGTCAGGTCCGGCGGCACGTGGCGAGTTGGTCGGTGGGCCTGCACCCAATGTCGAGTACCTGTGGGTCAGTGATGGCCGCGATGAGAAGTCGATTCGTGACCACAAAGGCAAGATTGTCGTGCTCGACTTCTGGGCGACATGGTGTGGGCCTTGCATTGGGAGCTTTCCCAATGTCCGAGAGATGCAGGAGCGCTACAAGGGCTACGACGTGGAGATCATCGGTGTGACCAGCGTGCAGGGCACGCACTACGGTGAAGACGGCCAAGTCGATGTCGAAGGCAAGCCTGAAGAAGAGTTCAAGCTCATGCAGCAGTTCATAGGCGAGAAGGACATCACGTGGACGATCGCCTTCAGCACCGAAGGCGTCTTCAACCCGATGTACGGTGTCAACGGTATTCCGCACGTGGCGATTCTGGATGTCGACGGTACGGTCGTCGAGAACGGACTGCATCCCGGCATGGATGCCGAGCACAAGTACGAGGTGATTGACGGCCTGCTGCACAAGGCCGGCAAGAAGCACCCGGAGCCGGTCAAGTCTGACGGACCCGTCCCGCATGATCACGATGGTGACGGACACCCGGACCACTGAAGACGCAAGCACTGACACTCACAACACGCCTCGAGGCGGTTTCACGGGAGCTCTCCCGGGCTGTCTCGGGGCGTGTCTTTGCGCCGCCGGTGACGCATGTGTACAACCCACTGGACTACGCGTGGTCGCTGCATGCGCAGTACTTGTCGTTGGCGAAGGCCAAGCCGTGGGCGTTGTTGCTGGGTATGAACCCCGGGCCGTGGGGCATGGCGCAGACCGGTGTGCCGTTTGGTGAGATTGCCCATGTGCGAGACTTCCTAGGCATTGACGGCACCGTAGAGCAGCCACCGCAACCGCATCCAAAGCGTCCGATCGAAGGCATGGCGTGTGCACGCAGTGAAGTCAGTGGACGGCGGGTATGGACCTGGGCGCAGGAGACATTCGGCACGGCCGACGCCTTCTTTCATCGGTTCTTCGTGTGGAACTGGTGTCCACTGGCGTTCATGGAGGAAGGCGGGCGCAATCGCACGCCGGACAAGCTGCCCGCGGGTGAGCGAGCGATGATCGAAGCGCCGTGCGATGCGGCGTTGCGTGCGGTGGTGGAGGTGCTTCAGCCCGAGTTCGTGATCGGCGTTGGGGCTTTTGCGAGAAAGCGTGCGGCTCTGGCGTTGCCGGACATTCGCGTAGAGCAGATACTGCATCCCAGCCCAGCCTCACCGGCGGCCAACCGTGGTTGGGCGCCGCAGGTGGTCAAACAACTGGCGGTGATCGAAGCGAACGCCTGACGGCCCGGTTCAGTTGCCCCAAGCGTCTTCGGAGGCAATGACGTTGCCGTCGATCACGACGTTCGTGCAGTGGGTGGTCCACTCAAACGGATCGCCGTCCCACAATGCCAGATCCGCGTCCTTGCCCGGGGGATCTCCTCTATTCCGTTCAAGTCTGTCCAAACACGCCGGCCGATCGTCCTACGGTCAATCGGGTGCGACTTCTTCGTCTGGAGGGCGTGTATGTACCAGCTTCAAGCCAATGAGCAGGGCGCCGCCGGTCAGCAGCCATTGCACGGCGAATGCCGCAGCCATGCCGTTGCGTCGGGCGACGTGGATCGACTCCGCCAGTTCCGGCGCGACGGCTTGCAAGGACTCGGCGGCATCAAGGTCACCCTGCAGGCAGCGTTCGGCAATGTCAGCATGCATGGTGAAGGCGTCGTGGTTTCGCTTGACAGCAGCTTCAGTGAACACTGCCAGTGACGCGATGCATAGGACGACTCCCACACTTGCACCGAGCATTCGCATGGTCTGGACAAGACCGGAGACCTCGCCGCGCTGTTCAGCTGGTGCGCGGGAGAGGGCATCGGTGTTGCACGGTGTTGTGGTGAGTGTCATGCCGATGCCAAGCAGTGCCATGCCTGTGGCAAGCAACGGGAAGGACTCCATGCGTAGTGCCGGTATCTCGATCGTCAGTCCGAGCAAGGCGATGGGCAGGCCGAGTTTCAGCAGTGGGCGGGCGCCGAGTCTGTCGTAGGCGCGTCCGGCTGGGCCGATGACCAGGAGCACGGGTATGAGCAGGGGCAGGGCTCCCAGGCCGGAGGCCAGTGGTGTCCATCCCAGGATTTCCTGCAGATACACCATGCCGTAGACGCTTTGGCCCACCATGACCGCGTTCAGGAGACACAGCAGCAGAGCTTCGCCCAGCAGTGTGCGGTCGTTGAAGTGGCGCAGATTCAGCAGAGGGGCAGGCGAGCGCAGGCAGTGCAACACGAACCACGTCGACAACGCCAGTCCGGGCAGTATGAGCAGCCGTGCCAACTTGCCGACTTCCTCGGGCGGTTCCGCAAGCCACTGTGCGCCCAGTACCAGAGCAGGCAAGCCGACCAGCAGCAGCATGCAGCCCAGCGGATCGAAGGCGCGTGCGGCGGCGCGTTTGAATGGGCCGTCGAGGCCGATCGTCAGCAACAGTGAGCAGGCGCCGACAGGGATATTCAGGAAGAAGATCCAAGGCCAGCCGGCTGTTTCGATCACGACGCCGCCGATGACCGGTCCGGCCACCAAGAACAGCAGCGAGATGCCGAAGAAGAGTGCCATGGCCATGCCACGTTTGCCGGCGGGGAAAGCTCCGATCACGATGGCCGTCGCGGCAGGTTGCATGCCTGCTGCTGCAGCGCCTTGCAGGATGCGCCCGCCGAGCATGGACCAGCCTGTTGTCGCCATGGCGCACCACACGGAGCCGGCTATGAAGGCGAGCACCGCGAATCGGTAGATGTGGAGACGGCCCATGCGGTCGCCAAGGCGTCCGCCGATGGCCATCAGGCAGGCGAGCGTCAGTATGAAACTGGTGACCATCCAGCCTGCCATGGATGTTGAGAGGTGCAGGTCTGCTTGGATGGTGGGCAGTGCGACGCCGACCACGGTGGTGTCGAGCATGATCATCGACAGCGAGCCGGTCATGGCGATCAGCGTTCGCCAGGGGCTGGTATTCAGCAGGTCGTGTTCGTGTTCAGTCCGGGCCACAGTGCAATCGTCGGGGGGTTGTCCCCTGCGGTCAAGCCGTGGCTGCTCGAGAGGTGTAGGATCGAGTCCGTCCCGATGGGGCCTCAGGAGATTTCGTCATGGATATCACAGGGCTGGTTGTGGCCGCGATGGTCGCTGGAGCGTGTGTCTTTTTTGTGTCGTTTCTGATCTGGATGGTGTCTGGCATTCATGACAAGGACATCAAGGCGTTACCTGATGAGGGCGCCTTCATGGGGGACTTGGCCAAACACGACATTGCGCCGGGGTTGTACATGTGGCCGAACTGTCACGACCGCAAGGACATGGGTTCGGATGGCTTCAAGCGTCGTTGGAAGGCCGGGCCGTGGGGCACGTTGAACATTCAGGGCAACGCGCCGAACTTTGCTCGCAATTTGATCGGTTCACTGGTGTTGAACGTCTTGATTGCGCTGGGGATTGCCGTGGCGATCAGCATGGTGTTGTCGGGACCAAGTGGGAAGGCTGCGTCGGTGGAGTGTCTGCAGTGTCAGGTGTTCTGGCCGGCTGTGATTCTTGGTTGTTGCGCGTACTGTCTCTCGCCGATCTGTGAGGCGTTGTTCATGGGTAAGCAGACGCGGTTCATCTTGACGAGCCTCGGTGACGGGCTGGCCTTCGCGCTGGTGACGGCGTTGCTGTTGACGGCTCTGTGGCCGGCGTGATATTCAGTTCGATTCTGCCGACGTACGCATAAGGGGCGCGTCGTACGCCTTGCGCACCCGCTGGAGCGTGGCGTGCATCTGCTGGCGCACGGTGGCGAAATCCGGGTCGTCGTAGACATTGTTGATCTCATCTGGATCGGTCTCCAGATCGAAGAGCTCCCACTCGCCATGGGTCGGCCAGTGGATCAACGCGTAGCGGTCGGTTCTGGCACCCTCGTGCGGCGCCACGTTGTGGACACCCTGCTCGACATAGCGGTAATAGATGGCGTCGCGCCAGTCATCGGGCGTTTCGCCGCGAAGCAGCGGTGCGAGATCACGCCCTTGCACGCGATCAGGCACGTTCGCGCCGCCCGCGGCGCATAACGTGGGCAACAGGTCGATGTTCTGCACAATGCTGTCGATGCGTGATCCAGGTGAAGTGACGCCCGGCCATCGCACGATCAACGGCAACCGCAGCGACGGATCGTTCATGAAACGCTTGTCATACCAACCCTGCTCACCGAGAAAGAACCCTTGGTCACTGGCATAGATCACGATGGTATTTTCAGCCAAACGGTGTTCGTCAAGCCAATCGAGAATGCGACCAACCGAGTCATCGACGCCGGCGACGCAGCGCAGATAGTCCTTGATGTAGCGCTGGTACTTGTAGCTGGTCAGGGCGTCACCCTCCAAATCGGAGGCTTCGAAAAACGCATTTCGGGGATCGTAGGCCTTCTTCCACGTCTCAGCCTGCTGACGGCTCATACGCTCATACCGCCCATTGGCCCACCGGTCCGGCCCGGTCAGCGGCGTGTCATCTGTGGGATCGATTTTGAGGTCGTACCACAGCCACATGTGGTTGGCGATCTCCATCTCCTGCTCGTTCGCCGCTTGACCACGATTGGCGTGGTCATCCAGCAGCGAAGTTGGTTCAGGGATCGTCTCGCCTTCGTACAGGTCCACGTGTTCCGGAGCGGGCATCCAGGCACGGTGCGGCGCCTTCTGATTCATCATCAGCATGAAGGGTTTTTGTGGGTCGCGCGTTTTGTTCAGCCAGTCGAGCGCCAGATCTGCCGTGATCTCGGTGACGTGGCCGGGTACACGTCGCTTGCCTTCAGGTGTGCGGAAATCTGGCGCGTAGTAGTGGCCTTGTCCGGGCAGGATGTCCCAGTAGTCGAAGCCCACTGGGTCGGTCTTCAAATGCCACTTGCCAATCATGGCCGTGGTGTAGCCCGCGTCGTGCAGCAAACTGGCGATGGTGGGTTGTGCGCCGTCAAACTTCTGGCTGTTGTCTTCCACGCCGTTGACGTAGCCGTGTACGCCGGTCAGAAAGGCGGCGCGACTGGGCGAGCAGATGCTGTTGCTGCAGAAGGCACGGTCGAACGTGGCGCCGGCTGTGGCGAGCCGATCGATGTGCGGTGTTTCGTTGATGACGGAGCCGTACGCGCTCACCGCATTACATGAGTGATCATCGCTCAGGAAGAAGATGATGTTGGGTTGGGAACCAAGGACGGCGGTGAGCATGAGTTCAAGCATCGGTGCAGCCTACCCCTCGACGGCATGGGCGCGCAGATCTTCCAACTGCAGCACCTCCAAGGCCCGTTCATGGGTCGCGCCCAGCACCACTAGGGGCGCTTTGCCGGCCTGAAGAGCTTCATGCCATCGCATGGCGCACAGGCACCACTGGTCGCCGGGTTGCAGGCCTGGGAACTGGTACTCCGGCATGGGCGTGGAGAGGTCGTTGCCGGCTGCCTTGGAGAACTCCAGAAAGTCGGCCGTGGCCACGATGCACACCGTGTGGCTGCCGTGGTCGTCCGCGCCGCTGTCGCAGCAGCCCGTGCGGTAGAAGCCAGTCATGGGGTCGGTACTGCACGGCAGCAGTGGGCCGCCGAGTACGTTGCGCGAGGCCGGGTGGGGGGTGGCGTGGACTGTCATGCCAGCTACGCGGATCATGGTGTGCCAAGTGTAGGATCGTGGCGATGAGCAATCCGATTCTGATTGTGGGTGCGGGTCCGGTCGGCTTGACGGCAGCTGTACTGCTGGCAAGGCATGGAACTTCCGTGAGGATCATCGACACGAATAACTCCCCCACGACCCTGTCCAAGGCACTGGTCGTGTGGCGCCGCACGCTCCAAGTGCTGGACCCCGTCGTCCCGTGGGAGTCGGTACTCCAGGGACACGTGCGTGCTGAGCGTGGGTTGTTCTACGACGGGGGTCGCCGAATCGCGGAGTTGCCCTTCGACACGCCTGGCCACGGCTTACCCGCTGGCGTGTTCATTCCACAGTGCGATACCGAAGCGCTGCTGCTGGAAGCGCTGGCCAGCCGCGACGTTCATGTGGAGCGAAGTACCTCACTATCAACCTTTCAATCGGATGCAGACGGCGTGGACTGCACGCTGAGTACCGGCGAGCGCCTGCGCACACCTTGGCTCATCGGCTGCGATGGTGCGCACAGCACGGTGCGTCACACGCTGGGTCTATCATTCTCCGGCGAGACAGTTGATCAACGCTGGCTGCTTGCGGACGTCCTGATTGACGGCGACGCGCCAGTCGGAGCCGCAATCATGGAGGGTGGCCCTGAAGGGCCCGTGGCGATATTCCCCGTGGGCAAAGACCGCTGGCGCGTGATCGCCGCTGCCGGTCCACGAGAGGAGGGTGTGACGTATGACGACCCGACCATCGATGACATGCAACGCGTGCTCACTGAGCGTTCGTCACTAGGGTGGACCGTGCGCGAAGCGATTTGGCTGGGACAGTTCGGTGTCAATGAGCGACAGGTCGAGCGGTATGTGCATGGCCGTGTGTTGTTGGCAGGTGATGCTGCACACGTTCACTCGCCCGCAGGCGGGCAGGGCATGAACACCGGCATGCAGGATGCAGCGAATCTGGCATGGAAGGTGGCCTTGGTGGAATGCGGCAGCGCTTGCGTTGGCCTGGTCGAGACCTACCAAGACGAGCGACATCCGATTGGCGCAGCGGTCGTCAAGTACACCGGCCGTCTGTTGCATGCGGCTATGGTCAAGAGCCCGGTGTTGCGGGCCGTGCGCGGTATGGGCATGCACTTGGCGCTGTCGGTGCCTGCAGTGCAACAGAAACTGGCATCAGCAATGGCGGAAGACGTGGTGTCGTATCGCGGTGGTCCTTTGGCGCCCAAAGCGCAAGGCGAGCATCGGCCCGGTGACGCCTTTCCCGACCTGCCTCTTGACGGCGGCTTGGCAACGGATTTACTGCGAGGGCATCAGGCAGTGCTGTTGTGCGCAGACAGTCACGGGCCGACAGCATTTGGCGCGGGCGGTTTTGAGATTACGCGTGTGGCGGCGCCGTTGCTCGTAGAGCAGTTCGGCGGTCCAGTGCTGGTGCGACCTGACAGTGTGATCGCGGCTATTGGTGGAGACGTTGAGCCTTGGTTGGCTGGGCTCTGCGCTCTCTAGTCACCCGGTATACGAATCGACTCGACCAGAGCCTGCACTTCGGCGCTCGGGGGCTTGGTGAGCAAGGCCATGGGCACGCCCACAGCGAGATTCAGCACCATGCCGATCACGCCGATGCCCTCCGGGGAGACACCGAACAACCAGTTGGTCGGCACGTTTGCCGCAGGGTTCACGAACTTGAAGTACACGATGTACGTCGCTGTGAAACACAGTCCCACAAGCATGCCGCTGATCGCACCGGCGGCATTGAAGCGTTTCCAGAAGATGCCCAACAGAATGACCGGGAAGAAGCTCGACGCCGCCAGACCGAACGCGAACGCCACGACGGCGGCCACGTAGTCCGGTGGGAAGATCCCCAGCAGCCCCGCACATACCACGGCGACGCCGGCGGCGATGCGCGCCACGCGTAGTTCGCCGCGTTCGGAAATCGTCGGCACAAGTGTGCGCTTGATCAAGTCGTGGCTGACAGCGCTGGAGATGACCATAAGTAGTCCCGCGGCGGTCGACAGTGCGGCAGCAAGCCCGCCCGCGGCGACCAGCGCCACGACCCAATCGGGCAGGCCGGCGATTTCCGGGTTGGCCAGCACCATGATGTCGCGGTCCACATAGAGCTCGTTGTCGCCCGGGACAAGTGTGTCAGTGGAGAGCAGGCGTTCGCCGTGGCTTCCGCGCAGGGGCGTGCCCGTTTCGGTTGTCGCGAAGACCGGGCGTCCAGCGGTGAGTTTTCCAGGGGCGTAGGTGATCACGCCATCGTTGTTGCGATCGTGCCACGCCAGCAATCCGGAGTCTTCCCACGTGCTGAACCACGCGGGGACTTCGGTGTAGGACGTCTTGTGCACCGACTCGATCAGATTAGTGCGTGCGAAGACTGCGATGGCCGGAGCCGTGGTGTACAGAATCGCGATGAACAGCAGTGCCCAGCCGGCGCTGGAGCGTGCGTCGCGGACTCGTTTCACCGTGTAGAAGCGCACGATCACGTGCGGCAGGCCGGCCGTACCCAGCATGAGCGCAGCGGTGATGCACACAATGTTAAACATGTTGTCGCCGTACTCGGTGTACTGACTGAAGCCCAGATCAGTGTGCAGTTGATCGAGCTTTTGCAGCAGGCCACCGCCACCTTCGAGTTCGGCGCCCAGACCCGTCTGCGGCAGGGGGTGGCCTGTTGCCATGATCGACAGGAAGATTGCCGGCACCATGAAGGCGAAGATCAGCACGCAGTATTGCGCGACTTGCGTGTACGTAATGCCCTTCATGCCGCCGATGACGGCGTAGATGAACACCAGTCCCATGCCGATGATCACACCCAGCGTGATGTCGACTTCAAGGAAGCGGCTGAACACAATGCCCACGCCTCGCATTTGGCCGGCGACGTAGGTGAAGGACACGAACAGTGCGCACAGCACGGCGACGACGCGTGCCGTCTGGCTGGCGTACCGGTCGCCCACGAAGTCGGGCACGGTGTACTTGCCGAACTTGCGCAGGTAGGGGGCAAGCAGCAGGGCGAGCAGCACGTAGCCGCCGGTCCAGCCGATCAGGTACACGCTGCCGCCCATGCCTGCGAATGCGATGATGCCGGCCATGGAAATGAACGACGCGGCGCTCATCCAGTCGGCGGCGGTGGCCAGGCCGTTGGCGACGGGGTGGACGCCCTTGCCGGCCACGTAGAAGTCGCCGGTGGTGCGGGCACGGCTCCAGATCGCAATGCCGATGTAGAGCGTGAAGCTCAGGCCGACCAGCAGAAATGTCCAGCCCTGAATATCCATCAGTCTTCGCTCACGCCGTAGCGATTGTCAATGCGGCGCATGGCGCGCACGTACACCAAAATCAGCAGCACGAAGATGTAGATTGAGCCTTGCTGGGCGAACCAGAAGCCCAGTGGGAAGGTGGTTCCCGGCAGATTCCATTGGTTGAGCCAGGGTGCGAGCAAAATGCCGCAACCAAACGCCACGAAGACCCAGATGCTCAACAGCACGGCGATCAGTTTGAGATTGGCTCGGAAGTGCGCGTTGGCGTCAGGCCTCGGCGTGTCATGCTTCATCGGCGACGGAACACTTTCGTCATAGCAAAGAATGCGATGACCGAGGTGAGCAGCCAGAGCGCTCCGCTCCAAGACACGGGAACCTGTTCCGCCTGGCCCATTCCGGTCAAGCCGCACAGCAGTAGGCCGAGGGCAGACACGTACACCGCCAGTGTGTGCCCGAAGTGAAACAGAGGTTCTTGTTGATCGCTCATGAACGAAGGTTCTTTTTGATCGCTCATGCGTTACTTGTGCAGGCGGCGACGGCGTTCTTGACGTCGTCATAACTCGGTTCGTCGCCCAAGCTGTCGGCGGTCCATTGCCAGGCGATGGTACCGGCGGTGTCGACCACGAAGACGGCGCGGTTGGCGACGTCGTATCCGGGCATGCCGGCGAGGTCGGCGAAGCGAATGCCGTACGCATCCGTAGCAGCGCGGTTGTAGTCGCTGAGCAATGTGAAGTTCAGGTTGTTCTTCTCGGCAAAGGCGGCTTGTGCGAAGCGTGAGTCCACGCTGATGCCGTAGACGGTGGCGCCGACATCGTTGAAGGCTGCCATGGTGTCACGGAAGGCGCACAACTCGGTCTCGCAGACGCCCGTGAAGGCGGCGGGAAAGAAGGCCAACACCGTGGGGGAGTCGGTCTGTTCGCTGAGTGTGACGGTTGAGCCGTCGGTGGCGTAAAGGGTGAAGTCCGGTGCGGGGGTTCCAGTGTTCATGGGGGCCATGATAAGGGACGGGTGTCTGACACCTCTACTCAGCAAGAAAGCGGCATGAACGGGCCAGAAACAGCGATGTGTCACTGTTCTTGAGCAACGGTGTCAGGCACCGATACTTCATTCACCACTGCCAAGCCGCGGCTTGCCGAAGACCGGCTTGCCGCCGACCCACACCTGCGTCGCATTGACAATGAACAAGCCCTCATCATTGATGTCATTGACCGTGCCCGACACCACGACGAACTTCGCCTCCTCCAACCCGCCGGCACCCTTGGCACTGACGCGAATGGGCTTGCCATCATCCAACAATCGAACGGTGGCCACATTGACCTTCAACGAATCTGGATCCTCACAGCAGTAATCCCACGGCACCTTGCACGATTCAGTCATGGACATGAGCTCACACGAGTCGAGTTTGGGATCGGTCACCACGAAAATCGCCTGCGTCTTGATGAACGGCCGCACACGACCACCCACGCGAGCCAGAAATGTGACGGCGTCACCCTTTGACGCACTGTCACGCACCGCCTTGAGATCAGCCACATCGACAGGGCGATCCTGCGTAAAGAAGGACGCCGGCACGACGGCAGACTGCTCGACGTGCTTGGACTCGGACTCGGATTGAGGATCACTGCAGCCCACAAGAGCAACACTGATAGCACAGATGGCAACAGACAAAGAGCAACGCATGTTCAAGACTCCAACAGTAGATTTTAGATTCAAAACGTTCATCAGTTCATTCCCCCGCCTTTAATGACTCGGCAATGGGCAGGCGCAAACAACGCCACGCCGGCAACAACGCACCGAGTACGCCCAACAACAGCCCGGCACCCAACCCCCACGTGAGCACGGCGGCGTCGATGTGCAACCCGAAGGCACCCATCGAAAACCGCACGACCGCCTTATCCAACAACCACATCCCCAACACACACGCCACAAGCGTGCCTGCGGCAGCAGCCACGACCGACTCCTGCACCAGACTCCACGCAATCGCACTGCGTGAATAGCCCAACGTTTGCAACGTGCCGATCTCGCGCACGCGTGACGCGAACGCGGCATATGACGTATTCAACCCACCCAACACGGCGCCAATGGCAATCAACATCGCCGTCACCAGCACCATCAACTCGATCGGTCGAAAGAACCCCGACAGCTTTTCGTAGTACTCAGGCTCCGGCATCGACACGAGCTCAAGATCCAGCCGCGTCACGGCAAAAGCCTCAAGATCTTCAGGTAGTGCTTCATCAACGCGCACCACTACACAAGACAACGTGTCACGCTGACTGGTGGCCATCAAGTCTGTCAATGCTGTCCAAAGTTCACCTTCGGCCACAGCACCGTTGGCGCCCAGAACGCCTGTGATCGTGTACGTCTCGTCATCCAGCAGGATCTCCGTGCCAATGGCGGACTCGGGGGGATCGAAGCCCATGCCCAATGCAGCCACACGCCCTGCAAGCAGTTCATTGCGGCCACGGCGTGGTGCACTGCCAGCCAGCACACGCACATCATGCACCAGAAAGGCCTCCGGCTCCACGCCGCGGATCACCGTCATCCCACGACCTTCGCCGAGCGGCATGGCAATGTGCGCCTCCGGAGAGACGGCATCAATGCCCGCCCGCCGAAGCAGGCCTGGCACACTGGCGGCGACAATGCCGCTGGTGCGCATGGGTACTTCGCTGCGTTCAATGCTCTCTTCAGAGCCACTACCCAGCAAAATCACGTTTGACGCATTTCCGCTGCTGACCAGCGACGCACGCATGCCGGATACGAAGCCCACTGCAGTAAGGACCAACAGCACGACCAACGCACTGCCGCCGACGGTCAACGCAAGCCTGCCTGGTGACCGGCCAAGATTGCGAATCGCATAGTCAAGTGGAAGTCTGTTACCGATCATCATGTCAGACCGCCCTGAAACAGGTCGCGATATCGCGACGAGACAAACGAAGTGCCGGCACCAGACCGGCCAGCACACCTAGCAGGAGCGCAAGGCCGATACCCATCGCCGCTGTGGAGAACGACGTCGACATTTCAATCGACGTGCCTTCCATGGTCATGGCGAAGCGGCCCAGTTGTGCGGTGGCCCAGGCACCCAATGCGCCGATCAAGCCACCGACCAAGCCAAGCAGCGCGCCTTCCACGAGCACCATCCAAGCGATCAAGCCACCGGTCCAACCCAACGTCTGCAGCACGGCGTGATCGCGAATGCGGTCACGCATGGCCAGCACGATGGCATTGGCGATCAGCGCGAATACGGCCGCCAAGGCGCCCCAGCCCAACATGCCCGCGAAGTCGGCCAAAGCCACGATGTCTCGCGCCGCACGGCCGACGAACGCCTTTTCAGGTCGCGTGGCAGTGGGGCGTTCGTCGTGCTTGAACAATGCGTCAATGTCGGCGGCGATTTCGTCCATGCGTGTCGGATCATTGACGAACACATTGAACTGCGTCACATCACCACCGGTTCCTCCGGAGCGAACGGCTTCTTGCAGGAAGGGCAGTTGCACCCAGGCCGCATTACGCACCTGCATGGCCTCACTGTCCAGAATGCCGGCGATGAATACCGTGATGCCGGCGGCACTGAATCGGTCGCCGACTCTCAAGCCGCGGCGGTCCGCCAGCGTCCGGCCCACCATGGCGGCATCGCCACGGTGCTGCCAGTCGGCAACAGTGCCTTCTGTAATGACGGTTGTCCCATCGAGCGAGTCAAGCAGGTTGCCCTCAGGTACGCCGCGGAACGTCACCACATCAAGCGATGCCCGGCAGTTGCTGACGAGAATCTGCATGGGTACGGCCGCACGGACACCATCGATGCGCTCGATGCGATCCACGTACCACTGCGGCAGCCGACTGGTAAAGGGGCAGTAGCGGTTTTCGCGGTACACCACCAACGTGGCGTCTTCGGCAGATGCCTGGGTCGCGTCACGCACACCGGTGCGCATAGCCTCGACTGCGGTGAACATGTACATGGCCACAGCGATGCCAGCAACGGTCAGGCCGGTGCGGATCGGACTGCGTCGCACGGTGCGGAAGACAACGGGTACAACTCTGAGCAGGAGTCCAACAGCGCCTCTCATGTGGTTGCCTCCAGCAGTTTGCCCTTCTCAAGATGCAGCAGGGTGTCGGCCCAGTCAGTCGTGGCCGGATCGTGGGTGACCATGACGATGGTCAAACCGTCGTCCTGATTCAACTGCTTCAGCAGGTCCATTATGGCCGTGCCGGTTTCGCGGTCCAGATCGCCCGTGGGTTCATCGGCCAGCAGCAGTGACGGACGGGTGACAATGGCGCGGGCGATTGCCGTGCGTTGTTCCTGTCCACCGGACAGTTGCCGTGGATAGTGACTATGGCGATCAGACATGTCGACAGCTTCCAGCGCTGCACTGACGCGAGCGTGTCGCTCTGTTCGAGTCAATGGATGCAGCAACAGCGGCAACTCCACGTTCTCGTACGCGGTCAGCACAGGCACCAGGTTGTAGAGCTGGAAGATGTAGCCCACATACTCAGAGCGCCACTGCGCCAGTTTCCCACGCGACAAGGAGTGCACAGGCGTGTCGCCGACATGCAGTTCACCGCCGGTGGGTGTGTCGATACCTGCCAGCAGATTCAAGAGCGTGGTCTTGCCCGAGCCCGACGGGCCCATGAGTGCGACGAACTTCCCCTGGGCAATCTCCAGATCGAGACTCTCCAACGGCGTGATTGCCTCTGTTCCACGCATGTAGGTGCGGGTGAGTTGTTTGCATCGAATGAAGCTCATTCGGCACCTCCTGTGTGATTTGTTGCACTGGACCGAAGCATCTGGCCCTCGCTGACGTTGCCCCAATCCAGAATGACGCGGTCTCCGGGACGCACACCATCGAGAATCTCCATCCATCCCTCGTGCAGGCCAGGTCCGATGGTGACAGCCCGGCGTCGGGCGGTGCCCAGATCGCCGTCTTCGCCTTCCAGAATCCACACGTGGCTGTCCATGACCGCCTTGGCGGGCACCAACACGCGTGGCAGTCGCTGCTTCTGCACTTCACCGTTTGCAGTGATAGGCGCAGGCAGGATGCGCACGCGAGCGAGCATGTCTGGCTTGAGCAGTTCGGAAGGATCGTTGATCCGCACTTTGGCTTCCACGGTGTTCTTCTGTAGATCTGCTCGATGCACGAAGCGAAGCACTTCGCCGGTGAACACGGTGTCGGGCAGCAGATCGACCACGATTTCTGCAGGCTGACCAGCACCAACCATGGCGACGTCGGCCAACGGCACGTCGGCACGCACCTGCAGTCTTGCCGGGTCGTACAGGTGCACTACGTGCGACGCGTGTTCATCGTTGCCGAATCGCACCACACTGCCGGGAGACGTCAAACGTTCGATGACGATGCCGTCGATGGGCGACACCACCGTCATGCGTTCAAGTGTGAGCGCTGCCAGATCGCGGTTGGCCTGCGCGTTGGCGAGTCCGGCTTCGGCCTTGGTTACGGCGGCCTTGGCGACCTCGACAGTTGCCAGCAGACGCCGTACGTCGGCCTCTGCGGCAGCGACACGCAAACCAAGACGTTCCACCGGTCCAGCAGCGACGGCGCCGCCTTCCACGAGCGTGGACTTCTGTGTGTATTCGTGCATCAGTGCGTCGGTCGTTGCGCGGGCGGCTTCGATCTGAGCGGCAAGGACATCAAGCCGCGCATTGGCGTCGATTACCTGAGCTTCCGCTGTGCGCATGTTGGCCTGCTTCTGACGCAGGGCGATCTGCGCTTCATCAGGAACCAGTCGTGCCACAGCCTGACCCTTGGAGACATGATCGCCCTCCAGCACCAGAATCTCCTGCACAACGCCTTCGGCCAGGGCACCGGCATACACGCTGTAGGGTTCGGCCTCGACCCAACCCGGCGCCTGCACAATGGCAGCTTCATCGATGGGCATGTCGGCAACGACTTCGGTTTCGACTTCACGCAGCAGGGCGGTTGCCGTGGAGACTGTCGGCGCAGGCACAATGCTCGACCAGGCGGTCGCCAACAGCAGTGCGGCAACAGCCAGCAGCAGACCGACCGGCATGCCGAAACGCAGCAGCCAACGGCGTGGAGGTTTTGGGATTTTGGTAGTCATGGTATTCATGAGTTGGCACCGATCGTGATGGGCTTGGATTCGATTTTGAATTCCGGAATGCGGTCGAGTTCAGCATCAAAGCTGCCACCGACGGCTTTGCGCAACGCACACATGGCACGCATGACTTCGAAGGACTGCTTGACGAGTGCTCGTTCCACCGCGATGCGCTGGCGTTGCGTGAGCAGCACCGTGTTCAAGGTTGCTTCACCGGCGGTGTAGGCCGCATCGCTGCGTTCCTGTGCATGCATCGCAGCGAGCAACTGGCGATCGCGAATGTTCTTCACCTGAGCGCGTGCATTGCGCAGGCGGCTGAGGTCAGTGCGCACCTGTTGTTGCGCCAACTCCTGTGCTCCGAGCAGGTCGAGTCGGGCGGCATCCAATGCGGCGTGCTGTCTGGCGATCGCGGGATCACCGTTGTCCCAAAGTGGAAGTGTGAACTCGGCGCCGGGCACAATGGCCTTGCGATCGCCGAAGTTGCGTTGCCAGTTGAGCATGGCGGCGACCTCTGGATAGCGACGGGTGTCGGCCAGACCGAGATCGGCGGCCACGCGCAAGACACGTTGGCCGGCGGCGGCGACGTCGAGACGGCCGATCGACGCGAGTTCAAGAAGATCCACTTCGGTCGTTGGAATCTGCCATAGGGGAGGCAGGTTGCCGACTGCTTGCCATTGCACGTTCGCCGTGGGGCGACCCATGGTGGCGAGCAGTTGCAACTTGGCCTGCAGCAGCACATGGGCACTGTCGATCAGCGCAGCGCGAGCCTGTTCGGCATCCACGGTGGCGCGATCCAGGTCCAGTTCAGCAAGTTCGCCCGCTTCAACCTGTTGACGCACCAGCGTCAGCGTGTGTGCTGCGATGGCGGCGTGTTCCTGATCGAAGGCGAGCAGTTGCTGGCCGGCTAGGACGGCGGCGACCTGTGTGCGGGTGCGGGCCATCAGGTCGACGCATGTCTCGGCAGCACTGAAGACGGCGGCCTTCAACTCTGCCTCGGCGGCGTCGACGCGGTGTGGGTTCTTCCAGAGCCAGGAAAGCATCTGCATGCCCTGCACCATGGCCGGGGCGCCACTCATGCCGTCGATGGCGGCGCCGACGCCGAAGCCGATGGTCGGGTTCGGCGGCAAACCTGCCTGGGCGAAGTCGGCTCGCCGCTGGCGGATAACGGCCAAGCTGCGACGCAGGCGGGGGTTGCTCTGCAGTGCCACGGCGACGGCATTGTCGTACGTGAGGTCGGCAGTACCGTTCCAGGCGGGGCTATCACCTTCTACGGGCAATGCCCAGATGGTGGCGGGGTCGTGGGTGGTCGTGACTCGGCGCGACAGGTTGGCCGCCACAGCGAGTTCATCGCGGGCGTCGACGCTGGCGCAGCCGGTTGCGGCAAGCAGCAGACCTATGGTCAAGAAGTAGGTTGTGACGGACGCAGCGCGTCCATGAAACTCGAATGGCATTTGAAGTCTCCCGATGCGGATCAGTGCGGTGGCGGCGCAGCGGTACAGCGGCGTCGCGTGGCGTGGATCACACGTCGGAAGTCAGCAGTTGTGAATGACGATGCCGCGTTCGGCGGCGGCCCGCAGCCAACGAGGGTGGGCGGGCGGCGGGTCGTTCCAGCCGGGCGGGTTGGCCAAGGCGGTATGCGTGCAGTCGATCGAAGCGAAGTCGATCGGAAGTTCAAGGACCGGCGTACCGATGGTGTCTACCGGCACGGTCCAGTCGAAGGTGGGGGCGGGGCCCTTCTGGCAGCAGCTGCATGCGCCGGCCTCTTCGCAGGGAGCTGCGGGGGCGGGCGCTTCTGCAGTTGTGCAGTCATTGGTCTGTTTCTGGCAGCAGCTTGGCGTTTCGACGACTTGAGCAACTGCTTCCGAACAACAGCTGCCATTACCGGCAAAGGTGTTGACTACGCAGCAGCACAGCGGCATCGCCACTGCAAGCAGCAGGGCGATCGCACGGTGGGCCAGGCCTCGTCGGTTCAAACGCATCAGCACCTCACTGTACCGCAGCCCGTAGAGGGCCACAAGAAGTTCATCTTCAACGAAGACACATTCGGTTCATTGCAGTGCGCCAAGCCGGTTTTTCTCGGTCATCTCAAAGGGGGAGTGTTGCGAAGAGGGCCTGTGGCGGGCCTCAGGTTGCTGGGTGCTTGCCTGCAACTGACACTCAAAGCACTTTCCCGCGGCGTCCGCGGCTTTTTTGCGTTTTCCACCTGACCGGTGCCTCATCTGGGGCATGGTTATTTCGCAGCAGGACGGAAGAGACCTGCTACGCGGCTCAAGGACGAGTCATAGACGATCGAGAGATCGAGAGGAAGATACGGATGACTGGACTCAAGAAGTTCCAGCTGATGATCCTTGCGGGTGGAATGCTCGCGGCCGGCCCCCTGTGGTGGACGCAATATCAGGTGGTCAAACGCGTCAGCCCAGTTCGCTACGCCGATGTCGTGCAGCCGGAAGAGACTGCACCGCAACTGCCGCAGCACTCCCTCGCATTTCGGGAACGCGCCGCCTGATCAGCGCGGTGACGGAAGGCCGTTCCCAATCGGTTTGTCGTTAAGGGAAGCGACATGCCATCGCGGAGGGGGCGCGTCACTCCCCCGACGCGCCCCTTCTGCATTACGTTTTGGACCCACCGTAATCTGCAACAGCGAAGCCGCTGCGCATGTTCGTGAGAGGATCCGGCGACCGACACTCAGCCCATCATGCCCCAGTTGGCAAGTACAGTCAGAATGTCGCTGGCGCCGGCCAAGCCATCGCCATCGAGGTCTTCCGGGCAGCCTGGACATGGGCCGAACGCGCTGACGATCATGAGCAGATCCGTGACGTCCACAATGCCGTCGCCGTTGACATCGCCCGCAAGGACCTCGTCACACCCAGGCAGCGTCGTGAAGTCGCTCTGAATGAAGGCAGGCGGCATGCCGTCACCGCGAGACAAGCCCACGATGCTGTCATCGCTGCTCACCCCCAGCCAACTCAACCGCAGCGTGCCGTCGAAGAACATCTCGCACTGGAAGGTGTTGCTGCCGGTGCTTGAGTACTCAGGCACGCCGTCAAAGGTGACGACGGCGCGATCGGCCAGATTGGCGAAGCGCACCGTGCCGCCGCTTGACGGGTTGAGGTCATCCCACAGCATGGCGATCTGTGTGCGGCCGAAGTGTTCGCCGATGTCTTCGGTGTAGTCGTTCGAACCACTGCCGAAGCCAAGCATGCCGTTGCTGCCTATGTAGACCCCGCTCCAGGCTGTGCCGTACAGATACACGTCCTGATCGGTGCCGCGGAACTCGTTGTCGTCATCGCTCAGCGACACGCTCGAGCCGGTGCCCGGATCGACCGGCAGTTCCCCTATGTCCTCAAGACAGGCGTCGTAGCCTTCCTCGGTTCCGTTGGGCGTGAACGTGATTGACCTGCCGTCCAAATCGAAACCGCCGAACTGCTCCGTGAAGTAGTTCGGGATATCGGTCGTATGGAAACTCCAGCACGTGCCGCCATTGTCAAACTCGGACACATTGCCGGCGCGGTCGGTCAGGCGGACCTTCACGAACCAGTAGGTGTCTTCACTCAGGCCGTTGACGTCGACGGCGTGTGCTGTATCGAACCCGCCACCCATGGCGATGTCCGTGGCCCCAGCGCAGGACGTGCCGTAGTACACGCCGACTTGAGTCTCCTCATCCGTCTCGAGGTTCACCGTGGCCCTGAACGCACCGACATCGCTGATGGAGACGTCCAGGAGTCCCGCAGGCGTGCAATCGACCATCGCGGATGCGGTCGTTTCGACGTTCTGGCCACCGGCGCCGTCATCAGCGTCGATGTAAGTCAACTGAATGGTGTCACCCTCACCGGCGATCAAATCACTGCCGAGCAGAATGTCGGCCGAGAACGCGGCTGTGGCGCTGCCTGATTCGAGCAGCATCACCGTAATAGAGTCGCCGCTGGAGGAGGACACTACGACGTCGACCGAATCAACTGCGTCTGGATCGAGATCAAGATCACAGTCCACGACACGCACGCCGACGGTCGCACCGCATGGGACCAGCGAACCACTGAGTGAAACATGTCCAGCGCTGGAACAGTTCACCAGCAGGGGCGTCGCCTGCAGGCCGAAGTTCTGTGGGCCTTCGGCGATGTTCGTGCCGGTGATGACCACGCGATAGACGCCGGGTTGGGCATTGTCGATCTGCACTTGCTCAATGTTGTTGATGTGATCGGCGCCGGTACGTACCGCGGGGGCGCCAGGATCACCGGGGACCAACGTCCAGGGCCAGTGGGTGGCGCCATTTGGATCGATGATCTTGACGTCGATGTCGTTCACCAGACTCGGTTCCACCAACGGCGTGGCGGGGACATCACTCCAGGCAATGGTCGCCTTGGCGGTTGACTGGCCAGCCTCCACGAAAACCAGCACTTCAATGGTCTCGCCATTGTCGATGGTCTTCTCGGCGAAGTTGTCGGCGCGCATGTGATCGATGGCGTCTTTGACGCGCACGGAACCATAGCCGTACTTGTTGTCCGGGCCGGTGTTGCCGCCGTCAAACGCGGTGTGCGCCAGCAGCGACTTCAATGTGTGGCCGGCCATGTCAGGGCGCTCGGGGAACTGTGCACGGAAGTCCTGCAGGATCAGTGCGCTCAGGCCGCACACGGTCGGGCTGGACATGGATGTGCCGCACTTGCTGCTGTAGCCGCCGCTGCTGGAGCAACTGGTGACGCCGCCATCATCATTGCTCTGGCAACCGGGGCCGGAGACGTCAGGCTTGATGCGTCCGTCGTCTGTGGGGCCCCAACTGGTGAAGCTGGTCACGGAGTCGTCATTGGAGTTCAGCGCGCCGACCGTAATGTGGTTCTTGGCGCACGCCGGGGGCGCTGTCGTGTTGAACAACGTGCCGCAATTGCTGGAGCCGCGTTCGTTGCCATTGGCCCACACGATGCGGATGTCGCCTCCAAGACCGCCTCGCGCGACGTGGTCAATGAGATTGCTCGTAATGCCGTAGTTCCCGGTCCACTCGCAGGGAAAACCATTGGGCGCAGTGTTCGTGCCGATGGAATTGTTTGCCAGCACACAGCCGTAGCTGTTGATGGCGTTGCCGTAATCGGCTTCCAGATCACCCGGATCGGTGTACAGAAAGCCCTCCTGCAACCCGCCCTCTTGCTCGAAGCCGTAGCTCTCGATGAGCACGCCCGGCGCCATGCCGCGGTGCGTGCCGCCGGAGCCGCTGCCATCGCCGCCGATAGTGCCTGAAACGTGCGTGGCGTGATCGCTGGTGCTGGATGTATCGCGCACGGTCAATCGGCCGCCGAAGTCGCCATGTCCGGCAAAGGCCTTTCCACCGTCGTACACCATGACGCTCACGCCGTTGCCGTCGAGCCCATAGGGCGCAGCCTGCACGTCGTTGGCCTGCGTAATGACGCGATTGCTGTCGTTCTGCGTGTTGAACATCGGCAACGCCGGTTCTACGTAGAGGACGCGGTCGTCTTCGATCAAGGTCCAGATGTTATCGAAGGGCAAGATCATGACCAGGCTGTTGATCGAAGCAATCGTGCTGGTGACCTTGCCGGCAGTAGTGGCAGCGACGTCTCCAACTGCACGGTCCAGATCCACGCCTCGGTGGAGCATGACGTACACGGGAACCTCTGGATTCACAGACCGTTGATTGACACCAGTCAGAGCCCAGCGGGGCACGAGTCCTTCAGCCAGCGAGCGATGCAGCTTCCACTGCGGGTCGAGGTCGCGAAGTTCCTTCAGGTCGATGGCGTCGAGCACGCCCACCGGGTTGAGTGCGGCATGGTCGAGGTGCGCCATGTAACTGGGGCCGCCGATGGGACTGAGCACTGTCAGGCCTGCATCGAACAGGGCATCTCGTTGTTCATCGGTAGGGGGTTGATCAAAACGCACAAGCACATGGCGACTGCCCGGCTCGACACTGCGTTGCACCAGATTGACCAGCAACTCGGCGCTGGTTTTGGGCTGCCAGGAAACGGTCTCGGCCTGGAATTGCCACGCATCTGCTGTGGCGATGGCGGTGATCGTGCTGGTCAGCACGACGGTAGACAGTGCAAGACGCATGGTGCGGTTCTCCTCATCCCTACGGGGGTGCGATCCAAGACTCCACCCTATCAGTACACGGGGCGATTCCAAGCGGATTCGTCGATTCCACAGTTCCAGAGCTAGTCTCGTTACGCTCAGAGACATGCTGCTGTCCACTATCGCTCTGGCGACCGTCATTGGTCTTCCATCAGGCACACCAGAGACGCCTTCCGCGGTTGTGACCCATGCACCGAAGGACATGCCCGTTCTTCTGGTGCAGGCGGTTGACCGAGGCGTCGACCTGCTGCTTGACATGCAGGAGGGCGAAGTCAACCGAGGTGGCCCTAGCGAGTGGCCGTACCAAGGTGTGTATCGCGTCAGAGGCAAGATTCCAATCGGCTACCAAGTCGGCGGCACCGGCATCGCCGGCGAGGCCTTGTTGCGCGCTCCGGGCTACGTAGCGGATGAGCGACGCATGAAGGCCATTGCTCGCGCCATCGACTTCGTCTGTGCATCAACTGACCATACACTCATGAATCCCGACTACAACGGCGGTTACGACGTGCGAGGTTGGGGGTATTGCTACGGACTGCGATTTCTGCTTGTTGCGCGAGAGTTTGGCGCAGTACGCGACGATCAGAAGGATGCGGCCGAGGCGGCGATCGACTTCTACCTTGCCGCGCTGCAGCAGATCGAGATTCCAGAAGCCGGTGGTTGGACATACTCCCGCCGCGGCATCAACGAGCCGTGCGCTGTGAGCCCGTTCATGACGGCGCCCGCTATTCAGACGCTCTATCAGGCCGCGGCCCAAGGTGAAGCCATTGACGCCGCCATCATCACGCGCGCCCTGGATGCCTTGAATCGTTCCCGCGCAGCGGAGTCTGGCAACGTTGCGTACTCATCGAAGAATCAAAACAACGATGACGGCGCTTCCATTCCGGGGGCCATGGGACGCATGACGGCAGTGGAAGGTGTGTTCGCTCGAAGCGGTCGCGGTTCCGATGCCGGCATCGCGCGGTCTGTGGATGCCTTCATCGAGCACTGGAACGAGCTGGAGAAGCGACGCAAGAAGACCGGCACACACAAAGCGCCTTACGGCGTTGCGCCGTACTACTTCTTCTATGCCCACTACCACGCTGCGGACACAGTGGAGCTCCTGCCCGAGCCGCAGCGCACGGCCAGCCGGGCGAAGATCAACGAGTTGCTGTTCTCCGTCAAGGAGGACAACGGTGCCTGGAACGATCGCGTCTTCGACCGCAGTGCGAACTACGGTACGGCCATGGCTGTGTTGTCAATTTTGAAGCCATGGTCGCCTGCTCCGGCAGATGCACCGGCGGCATCCGACGCTACGGCGCTGGCTCAGAAGAAGGCGCTAGCCGCGCCCCCGGCTCCCGATCCCCCGAAGGCGGATCCGACACCGGCCGCACCGTAAAGCGCAGCACACGGTCTTCAGCAAGGTCATCGCTCAACACATGAAGTGTGCCTGCAACAGGGACGCGCGTGTCCGTTTCAAAGTGATCCATGATCACAGTGCCGTCGAGTTCGGCCATGATGCGGCGATCGCGCATGCGAATGTGCAGTACGTGCTCGCCGTCGCCTTCGACGTTGATTGGAATACCCAGACCTTCAGGGTGTCCTTCGTCCGTGGGCACGGCACGCACGAGTATCTCCGAGTCATCCAACGGCCCACGCCACGCTAACTCGATGTCGGCGTTGGCGAAGACTCGATCACGCACATCTTGAAACTGCAACACGGTGTCATCGTCCACTGGCACGCGATGCGTGGTTGCCCAGATCAGGCCCTCTAGCCGTGTACCGGAGGCGGCCTTCACGCTGTAGCCAATGCGTGTCTGCATGGCCGGCCGGAGTTCGGGGGCGAGCAACCGAATGGAGTTGGTGGAAGCAATGAACATCGCGCCTTGAACTGGAATGATGTCTTGGCCTTCTTCCATCCAACCGGTTGTACGCCAATGCGCCGAGCCGTAGTTGCCGGACCAGTAGTAGTTCCATTGGAGAATCTCGAAGTGCCGCAGCTGTAGTTCGATGTCGGCAGCGAGCGGCTCGGTAAAGAACAGTTCGAAGCCGTCAGAAAGTGTCTGCACGGCCGCTGGCGTGGGCAAGTGCATGTCATCGCCCGTGTATCGAATGCGATCGAGGCAGCCGTCCCATGGTCCCCAAGTCTGCCATCCCATGCTGCCGGCGATATAGAGATCGCCGTCGACGGGTGAGAACTGTCCTCGGGAAGGACCGGCCATGCAGCGGCCGAACGGCACTACGGTCGCGGCTGCCTGCGGCATGCCGTTCACTTCTTCTTGCAGAATGTGCAGCACCCAGCATTGGCCCCAGGACAAGTGCAGCAGTTCGCCGCCAAGCGGGCCCCACCCTTCAGGCGCGAATACTGGATCGCCGGCGGAGTTGTCGCACTCCAGCGGCATCCACAGCAGAGGGCGGTCATAGAACTCGATCGTGTCGTCGTGGGCGGCGTCCATGAGTCCGTAGAAGCCGCCTTTTCGATTCAGGTCAAGGCGCGTCGCGGGTTGCCAGTTGCCTTGTTGTCCACCGGTAGCTAGTTGGCCGGTGGGTGACATGCCCATTCCATTGCAGTGGCGAAAGCCCGTGGCCCAGACCTCGGCGTCACCGGAGCCGTCGGCCTTGATCTTCAGAATGCAGCCACCGGTCGGGGAGCCCCATGAACCGTTCTTGACGAAGTACCAGTTGCCGTCCGGATCGGTCTCTAGATTGATGTCGTAGCAGTGTCGATTGCCATGCGTGTGCCAGCGGTTGTTGATGTTTCGGTACTCATCCGCTTCGCCGTCACTGTCATGGTCGATGAGCTGCGTGAGTTGGCCGCGTTCGATGACGAAGATGTTGCCCTCAACGATCTTGATCCCCATCGGCTGATACAGCCCTGTTGCAAAGCGTTTCCACACTGGACTGCCCGAGTCGATGTTGGACACGACCCAGACGTCGCCGAACAGTGTGGACACGATCGGGTCACCGTTGGGCAGGAAGTCGATCCCGGCCAGAAACATGAGGCTCTTCCACGGGTTCTCGAAGGGTGGCACGATGCGTTCGTGTGTGTAGGGGCCCGCGTCGCCGACGTGTTCCACAGTTGTCGTAATGGTCTCGGGCCAGCGCAGTGGATGATCGGCTTCGAGAAGCGCGTCAAGGTCACGTGGTGGTTCGGTGTATTCTGCTCCACCGCTGTCCGCTGGTGCGTACACAACTTTGAAGCGGCGTGGTGTGTCGCCCGGTGGAACAAGAATGACCGGACCGTTTCTGGAGACGTCGCCGACCACGTGATCGATGCCGTTCAGGCTCAGACGCAATGATTGGCCGTCGGGTGCCACTTCGAAGTGACGGGTGAGCGCCCAGCGCAGGCGGGCGCGTTCCAAGGTTGGCAACTCCAAGACACGCGTCGGGCCGATGGTGTATTCCAGAAACGCTTCATGGCCGTGCAGATGCGTTGCCTGGAAGCGGGCGACGTCTTCGTCCACAGGGAAGGCCGTTGGCCAATGGCCAGAGTCCTTGTCGCCTCGTTCCCAAGACAGGCCAGATTGCTCAGTGAACAGCGGATCAGCGCCGTTGGTCTGCACGTCCATGAGGCCCATGCGTTCATCACTGTGGTTGAGCCACCCACCGATCCAGGCGCTGACGCACTGTGTTGAAGTGCGGTCATAGACCGCCATGGCTTGAGGCATGCCGTTACGACCGCCGAGCCTGAAGCCCAGACCCTTGTGGGCTCTAGCGCTGAGCGTGTCGTTGGTACCGCGCACCGAAATCGTGGCGCCGTAGACCGGTCCGTAGTCGGTGTCCATGAAGCGGTCATCGCGTATTTTTTCGTCTCCGAACCGCCGCCATTCGGGATTGCCCCAGACGGCGCTGGTGTCTGGCGTCCAGTTGCGTTCGTCGGCTTCGTCCAGGCCCGTGCGGGTTGCGTCCTGCGCAAGTGCAGAGATCAGGATCAGCAGGAGGGCAGGCGTCATGCCAACAGCCTACAGTGCTGCGTGGCTCAGGGGCACGCGCCCCAACCCGCCAAGATCAACAGCAGGTCCAGTGTATCCACGACGCCATCGCCATTGACGTCGGCGGGGGAACCGCTCAGGCCCCACGCCGCAATCAAGTCAAGCAGGTCATCCACGCCTACCATTTCATCTCCGGTGATATCGGCAATGCATCCCGCAGGACCAAGCACACCCTCGGCATCAAGGCTCTGCGCATACACGCGATTGAATCCGTCACGGGCGTCGCTCCACACGGCAACCAGCAGGTCTCCGGCCACGGCGCCCGTGAGATCGTTTCGTCCAAGATTTGGTTCGCCCAGACCGATCGGTGCTGCGCCCCATTGAATTGCGCCCGGAGCATTGATGGCCTGGCCGCGAACCGTACCCTGGCCGGTCACGGCAAGTTTCAGCCATGACACCGTTGCCAGGGGGCCCAACTGAATTGCCTGCAGGTCCAGCACCGCGGCTGCACCAGTGAGTGCGTCAAGTTCAATGCCAGCGGCGCCCCAGATCGCCAAACCGTTGCGACCAAATCGGTTGACCTGCACGCCGTCTTCGGCCTGATTGGCCGATTGTCGTGTGCAGAACACGGTGACTTCATCTGCGCCCTGGTCGTAGCACGCTGAGGGACCGGTATGCAGCAGATTTCCAGATGTGGCGACCGAAACGCCTTGGACACCGAACAGTTTGACACCGTCGCCGTCGATCCACTGGACATACGACTGCAGGTTGGATGAGCTGTACCAGGTGAAGACGGCGCCGCCGGAGTCGTCTGCAATGCACTCCGGATAGTTGCCGTACTGCAGCGAGCCCTGTGTGAAGACATCCACAGGCTGCGTACCCCAAGCGAGCGATCCATCGGCACGAATGCGCTGCGCCTTCAAGACTTTTGCCCCGTTGAAGCTGAGGTACTGGACCATCGACACAACGACATCGTGATCGCTTGCAGGCTTGATATCCGACGCTAAGAAGAAGCCGTTGCCGCCGATGCTCACCGGCGTATCCCAAACAAGCGTGCCATCGGTTCCGATGCGCTGCACCTTGGTGACGTCTTCGTCCGCCCAGGCCACGACAGTGAAGTCGTCGTTGGCGCCGCAGACTTGTGCATTGGCCTGATAGCCGTTGCCGTCCTGCAGGTTGTGCTGCCAGGCAATGCTGCCGTTGGCGGAGACGAGGGCTGCCCCGATCACAGTGCCGTCGGCCCAGGCGAGGGCGCAGTCATTGCCAACTGTTGCCAGATCAAAGTCCTGCACCCAACTCAGTGATTGATCCTGCACAATGATCGGCTGTGCAAACACCGGCACACCTGCGGAGTCGAGTCGTTGCACGATCACGTCGTAGCCTGCCGAGGCGTCGTACCAAGCGATCCACACGCCGCCGTCGGGCGCCGCTGCAGTGTGCGTGATGACGCAGTTGGTCAGTGCTCCGGATACCAGTGTGTTGACGGTGGCGTCGTCTGACCATTGGGCGTTGGTGACGGTCGAAAGCAACACACCGGTGAACAGTGCAGCAGTGATGCAGTTGTGGCGCGTTGGCATTCGTTCTCTCTCTTCTGCACCGGCTCGTTGAACCCCTTCATTCTGACACGGCCGAGGGTGGAAGTCACCCGGAAACCGTGACAAACGACCCTGCAGGCCTGCATCCGCTCAAACAGCCGGTGGCGTGTCACGGACCTCATCCTGATGCTCATGAACTGGTACTGAGTCGGTGCACAGACTCAGCGAGGACACGGGCCCCAGGCGCCGATCAGGGTGAGCAGATCGTCGACCGTGACGGCCCCGTCGTCGTTGAAGTCGCCCGAACAACCGCCCGGGCACGGGCCGAATTGGGACAGCACCGTCAGCAGGTCATCCACGTCGACGTCGCCGTTGTAGTCCGTGTCGCCGGGACACGTGATCGTTGCGTTGGACCGCACCGTCAACAACGATGTCAGGCCACGTGCTTCCGAGCCTCCACCTACGGTCACCAGTTCGATGTTGCCGTTGCCGGAAATGTCGCCGGCATCGACCAGCACCACGCTTTCGTCTAGCGAGGTGTCGATCGACGTGAAGATCAAGCCACCCTCATTCTGCAGCACGCGGACGCGAGGTTCCCCTTCAACCTGGACGACCATCGCGAGATCCATGTTGCCGTCGTTGTCGAAATCGATCGAGGTGATGTCCGTGGGGAGATCGCCGATGGGGATCGACAGCGAGTCCAGGTAGTCACCGCTGGAATCGGGATCCTGCAGCAGGATCACGACCGTGCCGTTCGTGATGCTCGTATAGGCGAGATCCACCAGCGTGTCACCATTGAAGTCACCCGAGGCCACGCTACCGGGGTTCGCGCCCACGGGATAGGTGTCGAATACGAACATCCCCTCGCTAGCCAGACCTCCGACCTGGTTGCCCTTGACCACGATGCTGCGGCCGTTGGCCGTGCCGCCATGCGCGACATGGTTCTTCTGGTCTTCATCGTCCGACGGGTCGCCGAAGATAGGCACCATACCCGGTCCCGAGCCTTGACTGCCGCCACCGCCGAGCCCGCCACCTGGCCCACGCAGTGCCGCCTGCCCCTTCCACCATTGCCAGGCGCCTTCGCCGTTGTCGTTGGTGTCGTCGATGCAGGCCATGAGGTCCATGGGGAATGTCTCGTCGATGTCTGCGCGCGTCACGCAGTTCACCGGACCTATTGCTGGAAGCACCTGCTCGGTGAATCCGTCACTCGGATCTGCATCGTCGTTGTAGAGCACCACAACATCCTGGGAGAGGTAATGGGCCACGGCGAGGTCGATGTTCCCATCGCCGTCGAAGTCACCGCTGGTCAGGTCGACCGGCCCGTCGTGTACGGGCAGGATGATCTGCTGGGCCACGCCGCCACTGCCGTCATTCTCGAAGATCGCCAGCGTGCCTGGCGCGCCGGCGAAGGTGACGCAGATTTCATCAGCGCCATCGTTGTTGAGGTCGACTACTTCCATGGCGGTCGGCTGCCCGGTGGCGGCAACCGAGTTGGGGTCGCCGAAGTCGAGCAAGCCCGACAGTGAAACGACCTCAATGGCCATTTCCCACCCATCGCCGGACGAGAAGCAGTTGTTGTCGGCGCAGTCGCCGCCATCGCAGCCGAAGTTGTCGCAGTTGAAGTAGATCAGGTTGCCGTTGTGCGAGTATGAGCCATCATCGCACCAGCCGTCACCCACCCAATTGGCAGGGGCGCAATTTCCGTAGCAGTCCGCGATTTCGCCGGGCGGGCAATCACCACGGAGGCCGCCGCCGATGGGGCCGTACGTGATCTGGAATGCCTTGTCGTTCTTCAGGCCGGGCAGGCACACGCTCTTGAACAGCGAGCGAGTGGGGGATTGCGCAGCACGGATCAGCACGAAGCGGTCGCCGACGTCCATGTTGTCGTCGGGAAGCCCACCCAGATCAACGCGAACGGTGCCTGCGAGGTCGGGCGCGTCCGCTGGCAGCAGTAGTCGGGGGTGATCGCCCTGCTCCTCGAGATCCAGCACGATGCCCGCCTTGCCGGATACGAGCAACTGCCCGCCGACTAGGACAGCTGCGTCGGAGTAGATGCGCATCGTGCCTTCGTGTTTGAGACCACCCAGCAACAGGTCTCCGCCGATGACGAGTGATCCGCCGGAAACGTTCATCGAGGCTGACTTCACCAACGGTGAAGAGCCAATGGTGACATCGCCGGTGATGGTGCGCGTTTGCTCGAGCAACTTGAGCGAAATCTGGTCGAGCACAACCCGCATCGAACCGGTCCACTCGTTCAGGTCGAAGAGCACGGAATACGGGCCGCTGAGCCAGTTCGAGAACAACGCGGTGCCCGATCCGTAAGGCGGGATTGACCAGTTGCTGCCGTTGGCCATCGACCCGTCTTGGGATGGCGAGAGGAACGACACGTTGTCAAGCAGGTCATGCACATACGCGCGATCGTTTTGGTAATTGAAGGATCCAGGGGCGGCCACCACCATGGTCGAACCACTGCTGTCCGATCCGATCCCGAAAGTTTCAGTGAGCTGTGGTTCCGCCACCATCACGCATCGCATGTGTCGCCACGCACCTTCGTAGGGATCGAATTGCACGACCCAGAGCAGTCCGGCATTGGGTCCGGCGTAGTCACTGCCGGGTTCGCCGATGACCACACGATTCGCCGTGGGGTTGTAGTCAATGGAGGAGCCGAACATGCCCCAGCCCGCCGGCTGCAGCGTGCGAATGACGTCGTCGAAGGCCCAGACATAACTGGCCCCACCGGTGGCGGCACCATAGACAAAGACGGCACCTTCGGCGTAGTACACGCCATCGGAGCCTGGAGCACCGATGAACAGCAGGTCGTCATGGAGGTCCAATGCCGATCCGGCCCACCCGACCTTCGCCATTTCACCGGCAGCATCAAGGGATGGGTTCAGTGCTGCTTCCAACGTGACCGTTGCTGCGCCGGCGGGATTGTTGATCGCGAACACGTACACATCCCCTGCTTCGTCACCATAGGACTGGAACGGCGCTCCAACGGCCAGCCGCAGCGTTCCATCAAGGCCCGTGTCGAGATCGATCGAATTGCCGAAAGACGGTCCGTAATTCGCCCCCGTGGCGTCGGGCAGCTTGGCGATCCACTGAGCCTGTGCGGTGCCAGCATCCCACCTGTAGAGGTCCACCTTGCCTTGATCACCGCTGTACATGCTCTCATCCGCGATGGCGAAGTAGTCGTTCCCCGCATGGTGGTGCATGCAGACGGTCGACCCGAAGTACGCACTATCTGCTGCTCCAACAATCATCGCGTCTACGGTCCAGTCGTCCCCGTTTCGCGTAGAGACTGCCACACGACCCGGGTTGGTTCCTCTCGCAGCGACCAGTGCAAGGTCGTCGTCAAGTGCGATGGAGTTGCCGTACTGTGCACCGCTTCCAAGTGTCGGAGAGGGGAACGTTCCCGAAGGTTGAATCTCCCAAGGGGCGGTGGTGTCAGCGCGTTGATACATGTGAACGGCGCCGGCCCAGTAGTTTGCGCCTGGAGCGCCAACAAGAGCGGTGTTGCTGGAAATGGCAACCCCGTAACCGAAACTGGTGAACTCGCCAAACTTCGGCTCGGGGTTGAACAGGATTTCATCGGCCGTGACTACTGGAAGCGGCAGGCGTACATCGTTCTGCCATGGATCTCCGGCCAGAACGCGATCGTAGGCAAAGACAGCGCCAGACTTGTTGATTGCAGGTGACTGTAATCGCATGTGCACTGCGCAGCTGAAGACTTCGTAGTCACCGATGTGGACGGCATGTCCGAAGTTCGAGTTCCAGAAGGTCTGATCACCCACCACGTTTGCATCCAGCGACCATCCCCCGGTCGACGGGGTGAAGCGGTAGATCTGCATGCGGCCGGTGCCAGCGCCGTTAGCCGGGTCTTCAGGGATACCTACCAAAAGCAGGTCCTCGCGGACGGCCACCGACCAGCCGTACTCTCCGTTGTGTTCGGAGTTGGCATCCGACAGGACCGCGGTCTCGCTCCATGTCCCGTCTGTGCGTCTGAATGCCGCCGCAGATCCGTACTCGAAGTTGCTGGCATCTGGAAATGGCGTGCCGACCACGATGTTGTCGGCGTCAACGTCAACCGCGTGACCGAAACGCGCGCCATCCTGCAGCCAGTCGGCAGTCACGGTGAGCGTGGAGTTGTAGTACACCGACCCGTCGATGACGTCGAAGACGTAGGCCATGCCTGCTGCGACGCCGCCATCGTCAGTAGTCGGTGCGCCGACCACGATTGTGTTTGCATCCATGGCCACGGACCAGCCGAACTCCCCATCGCTGCCGCTGCGTGGCGGAGACAGCGTCCCGATTCGACGCGGGCCGCGTAGTCCCGGGCTGATGGAATACATGTAGACGTCATTCAAGCCCGGAGCACCTATGGCGAGCAGTTGGCCATGGACCGCCATCGCGTGGGCGTAGCGGTCGTCTTGCGCAATGTAGATGTCGTCAACAAGTACGGTCTCGTACTGCCATTGGTCGGAGACAAGTCGGAAGAGGTAGGCTTGACCACCCTTCTCGGCGACCGTTGCATTAAACGGGGCACCGATGACGATCGCGTCGCCCGCGATGACGACGGCGTGGCCGAAGCGGGCTTCTCCGTGAATTTCCTCGTTTGGTACCAAGCCACCAAGGCTCAGGACGAAGTCATATTCGTCGGTGATGGCATTGAACCGGAAGACATGTGCATCGCCACTGTCCCAGTGGCTTCCATCTGCTCCGGTGGCGCCGACCACCATCCACTCCCCATCTGTGTCGATCGAGGCGCCGAATTCGAAGTACTGTGGTGCCCCGGGGTTGTAGTACAACTGGGAGCCGTCCGGCATGTCGTGGACGGCAGGCGTACCTGCAGTGGCAGCCAGCAGTGTCAGTGCCAAAGTGCTCAGGCCGATGTACACGTCGTGAGTCCCTCTCTCTCTCTACCCCATCATCGCACGATGGGCTCGCAGGTCAAGACTCAAGGCGCCAACGTGTACCAAGCACCCGATTTGGCGGCCTGGATGGTGTGTGTGGGGGTGTGGGTGGTGGTGGGGGGACACAGTGGGACCGCATCGCCGCCACGTCCCGTCCTCTGGGGGGGTCTGGAACACAGCGAGGTCGAACTCCGGGACCGCGGAAACCCGCCGCTCGACGACCAGGGCAATGTCTACGCCGTGACAAATACCTCAATTCTGGTGGCCTGTGACCGTGACGGCACGTCGTTGTGGACCTAATTCCCTGCCAGACTTGGACGACAGCGCCATCGTGGATGTCACGGACCTCATCCTGATGCTCATGCACTGGTACTGAGTCGATGCACAGACTTCAGCGAGGACACGGACCCCAAGCGCCGATCAGGGTGAGCAGATCATCGATCGTGACGGCGCCATCGTCATTGAAGTCGCCCGAACAACCACCCGGGCACGGGCCAAATTGGGACAGCACCATGAGCATGTCATCTACGTCGACGACGCCGTCGGAATCGGTGTCGCCGGGACAGGTGATGGATGTGTTGGCACGTACCGTCAGCAAGGGAGGCACAAGGAATTGATCGCTTCCGCCACCGACCGTGACCAGTTCAATGGTATCGTTTCCGGAGATATCGCCAGCATCGACAAGGACCACGCCTTCATCTATCGCCGTGTCGACCGTCGTGAAGAGCATGTTGCCTTCGTTCTGCAGCACACGCACGCGGGGGACACCCTCGACCTTGATTACAGCTGCAATGTCCGGGGCTCCATCGTTGTTGAAGTCAATGGACGTGACATCCGTGGGTTCATCGCCCAGCGGAATCGACAAAGCTTGCTGATAGGTGCCGGTGTCGACAGGGTCCTGCAGCAGGATCACGACGGTGCCGTTCGTGATGCTCGTGTAGGCGAGATCCACATGGCCGTCACCGTTGAAGTCACCCGACGCCACGCTGCCGGGGTTGGCGCCAACGGGATAGGTGTCGAACACGAACGTGCCCTGGCCAGTCAAGCCGCCTGCCTGATTGCCCTTGACCACGATGCTGCGACCGTTGGCCGTGCCGCCGTGTACGACATGGTTCTTCTGGTCTTCGTCATCCGACGGATCGCCGAAGACAGGCTCCATGCCCGGACCGGAGCCCTGGTTTCCACCGCCACCGAGACCACCGCCTCCGCCCGGACCAGTGAACATCGCAGACTGCCCGAACCACCATTGCCAGGAGCCTTCTCCATCACCTGTTGAGTCGGCAATGCAGGCCATGAGGTCCATGGGGAAGGTCTCGTCGATATCGGCGCGCGTGACGCAGTTCACCGGACCGATCGCAGGAAGCACCTGTTCGGTGAAGCCATCGCTCGGATCGGCATCGTCGTTGAAGAGCACCAGCACGTCCTTGGACAGGTGGTGGCCTACGGCAAGGTCGGTGTTCCCATCGCCATCGAAGTCACCGCTGGTCAGATCGACCGGTCCGTCGTGGATGGGCAGGATGATCTGCTGGGCCACGCCGCCACTGCCGTCGTTCTCGAAGATCGCAAGTGTGCCGGGGGCGCCGGCGAACGTGACACAGATTTCATCGGCACCGTCGTTGTTGAGGTCCACGACTTCAACAGCCGTCGGCTGGCCGGGGACTGCAACGGAGTTCGGATCGCCGAAGTCTAGCAGGCCTTCAAGCGTGACGACTTCAATCGCCGCTTCCCATGCAGTATTGCCGCAGTTGTCCGAAGCGCAATCGCCACCGTCACAGTTGAACTGGTCACAGTTGAAGTAGATGGGCATGCCACCGTAGCTGTAGGTGCCGTCATCGCAGTAGCCATCACCGACCCAGTACGCCGGTGCGCAGTTGCCATAGCAGTCTGCAATAAGGCCGTCGGGGCAGCCACCACTGCGTACACCCGGGACGCCGTAACTCAATTGGAACGCAAGGCCATTGGGCAGGCCGGGCAATACAACAATGTCGAACAGCCCATCAGTCGGCGGCGAGTCGGATTGCAGCAGCACGAATCGATCGCCAACTTCCAACGAGGCAAGGTCAGCCGTCCAGCCACCGACATCCAGCGTGCCGCTGAGCGAGCACGATCCGACCGAGATCGTTGTTGGATTGCTCGAGTAGATGCCAAAGGACAGCGTGCTGCCCTTGGACATGCTCAATGTGCCGTGCACACGGGCCGCAATGTCAGTGAAGTCCAGCAGCCCCACCCTGCCGTCAGGATCGCCTACGGTTGCACTGCCATGGACGACCAACTGCCCATTGCCGATGGAGAGATTTGGCGCGCGAATGACCGGGTCTCCGGCGACCAAGATGTCACCAAGAATCTGACGCTGATCGGAGAGCAGCTTGAGGCTCATGTGGCTGTGGACAAACTCCATGGAGCCATTCCAGACATCCTGATCAAAGAACACTGTGTGGTACGGATTGATCAGCAGTGAGAATAGCGCCGTCGTGAAGCCGGCGCTCACCGACGGGGGGTTGTCCCAGTTGCTCGGGTCTGACAGATCTCCCGAGTAGTCGTCATTCCAGATGGCGTAGGTGTGCAGCGAGAAGTCCAGTACGCGAGCCTCGTCGACGGAGCCGAACCACCCGGTGCAGCCGGCCAGCACGGTTCGTGTGTCGGCGGCGAGTTCCGCGCCGAGCCCTTCAAACAGCGTCGGGTCGCCGGCGACGAGGAACTCCGTCGGGAACCAGTCGTCCGGGCCACTGTTGTAGACATAGGTGCAGATCGTGCCGGTGTTGATCCCCATGTAGTCGGATCCCGGAGCGCCAACGATGACTCGTGGTGGCGTGTCTGCGGTTGCGTCGAGAATGTCGACCGCCGCGCCGAAGTGGTCGTAGGCCAGTTCAAATGGTGAGAAGATGCGCTTCTCCATGTCCCAGTTGCCCAAACTCTCCCGGCGGAAGATGGCGATCTGGCCCGCGCCTTCAAACTGGCCTCCGGCAAAGTCGCCCACGACGAGCAGGTCGCCGTCCAGTGCAACGGCACTACCAAATGTGTCAGCATGCGTCAGTCCGGCGATCTCCTGGCCGTGCAGTGATGCCGTGTGCAGCCAGTACCACCAGGTGTCCGGATGCGCCTCAAAGATCTGTACGCTACCGGCGCCGTCATCGCCCGCATTGCCTGCGGCAAGCATGACACCGCTCTCAATGGGCGCCATGTCCACGCTCTGTCCGAATGTGCTGTACTCCGAGCCATCCCAGGCGGGGTCAGTCAGGATCCAGTCGCCGAGGTTGCTGCCATCATCGGCGTCGAGCAGCACCATGTGTACTTCGCCCTCGGCGCCTACCGGCATGGTGGTCCCTGGAACGCCGATCGCCACATAGGTATCGAGGTCCGTCGGCTGAATCGCGATGTCGTTGCCGATTCGGTGGGCCGGCTTGTGAAGAATTTCCAATGGCGCGGAGAACGAGCCATTGGGATTGCGCACATAGCGCCAGACATGGCCGCCGGTCCAAGTGGCCGCATCGTTCCCGCCGATCACGACCAAGTCGGCACTCATCGCGATGGATGAACCGAAGGTGTTCCAATCTTGGACAGTGCCAGGAGTTTGAATGGTGTTGACTTCGTCGCGCACCCAAGGGCTGGACATACTTGAGCGGCGATAGACATCCACACGATCTTCATTTGGTTCGCCCACGAGCAGCACGTTGCCAAGTTGTGCTAGTTCAGTACCGAATGCGGTGGAGTGATATGTGGACGTGCCGGGCGTCGGGTCGACGATGTCCGCCTTGTTGACGCGCACGGCGGCCAAGGGCCGCAGGTCCACCTGCCAGGTGTCGTTGTCCTGATACGTATAGAAGTAGGCAGCTCCGGCTTTGCGCCAGCCGCCGAGTCCTGGAACGGTGGCGTCGGGCACACCAGCCAGCATGCGGTCGCCATCGAGCACGACGGCAGTCCCCATGAAGTCGGTACTCTCGCCGTAATAACTCATGACTGAAGTGTCGAACGAATAGAGCCTGCCAGAGGGAGACCAGTCAAACATGCTGACATGGCCACTCCAACTGCCGCGGTCGTCGGCGAACCTGGCGCCAACGGCAAGCCTGTCGTTGCTCATAGCGACGGATGCACCAAACCCAGTATTGGGTTGATTTGGAGTGTCGAGAGTCACGACGTCTGCAGTCCAAACACCGTCGACTATGGACCAGGCCTGTACATGCCCGTGATGATCTCCGTAGTAGTTTGCAGGCGCACCAATGGCGACGTGCATGCCGTCCATCGCGACCGCGGTGCCGGAAAAGCAGTCGACAGTCATCCAGTCAGTGGGCGGGCTGAACGTTGTGATATATGTCCAGCTGCCGGCACGTATCGTGTAGAGATAGGCTTGGCCGTGGTAGACGCCGTTGGTTGACGTCTCCGGTGCGCCGATGACCACATAGTCACTCCATCGGGCGATGCAAGCGCCGAAGTAATTGATGGTTGTACTACCGCGGGCTCCGGGCGGTGGAGGCGGCATGGAAGGCAGACCTTCGCGGCTGAGAGAGTCGTAGAAAACGGTGCCCGTACCCCAGCCGGTGTCGTACCCAGTGGCGCCGTACAGCACTTCAGTGCCGACAATGTGCACGGACGCGCCGATGCGGTCACCGGGCTGGCCCCAGTTGGCACCATCAAAGGTCTGCGCAAGGCTCCAGTCTGCGCCATCGAACTCAAAGACATAGCCGCGTCCGGCATTGTTCATGCCATTCACGGTCTCGTAGGGTGCGCCCACGACGATGCGTTGGCCGTCGGTGTGGACTGCGGCGCCGAAGTTCGCGCTGTTACTTTGCAGGTTGACCAAGTCAGCCAAGTCTGCTTCCAAGTCCCACATGTTGTAGCTGTAGTTCCAGCGGTAGACGTGGACATCGCCGTATCCATCGGCGCCTTGATTCGCATCGTGATCGGCTCGGGGTCGTCCGACGACGGCAAGGTTGCCAGCCATACTCACGGAGGCGCCCATGTCGTCGCCGACTAGAGAGCCGGGGTTCATGAGGCGCATCGAGTAGTCGGGCATCCAGTCGACTGGTTCTTGGCCCAAGGGTTCGGCGTATCCAGTTTGGACAGCGCACAGACAGCCAAGCACCAACAAAGCGATTCGACAGCGACCAGTCATGTTCTTCTCCCTACAGCGAGCTCAAAAACGCGAACGGTCCATCTTGCCATGACGACGCCGTCATTGGCTCAAAAAATCGCCGGATTTGGCCAAGGGTGCTGGCGTTCGACCGTGTGCCCACTTCAAGGCCACTGTCGTGCTGCCAGGGGTCGCTCACGCACATCAACGTGAGCGTTGCTCAACTGGACCGAAGCGCCGCCACGTCCCGGCCACTGGGGGCCTGGAACACCGCCAAGTCGAACTCTGGCACCGCGGCGAGCAGGTGGTCGAAGATGTCGGCCTGGATCTGCTCGTAGGGCACCCAGTTGTTGTCGTTGGTGAACACATACAACTCAATGGGCAGCCCATTCGGACCGGGTTGCAGGTGCCGCACCAAGAACGTGAAGCCCTCGCTGTGCACCTTGGGATGGTGGTGCAGATACGCCTCGATGTAGGCACGAAACACGCCGATGTTCGTCTGTTGCCGACCGTTGATTTGTTCAGACGTGTCGACGCTGTTGCTGGCATTCCACTTATCGACAGTAGCGATGCGCCGGTCCAGTTCATCGCACAGCACGGTGAACTTTCGGTAGCGCTGGAGATCGTCTCGGTTGACGAAGCGGATCGAGGCCAGATCGATGGTGATCGAGCGCTTGATGCGTCTTCCACCAGACTCCGCCATGCCACGCCAGTTGGTAAACGGGCTGGAGATCAGGTCGTAGGCAGGCACAAGCGAAATGGTCTTGTCGAAGGCGCGTACCTTGATGGTGGTCAGTGAGATCTCCTCCACATCGCCATCGACCCCCTGAGCTGGCATGGTGATCCAGTCGCCCACACGCACCATGTCATTGGCGCTGACTTGAATGCCGGCGACCAGACCGAGAATGGAGTCTTTGAAGATCAGCATCAGCACTGCTGCAATAGCACCGACGCCTGACAGGAACCAGAGTGGTGACTTGTCCAGCACCACGCTGAGCGCCAACACGACCGCAACGAAGGTGAGCACCAGCTTCAGCGCTTGCGACACGCCTTGTGCGGGGATCTTGCCGTCCAAGCCAAGTTGGGCAAGGACGACTTCGCCGACTTCGAGCAGTCCGAAGAGCACCATGAGCAGGACGCCGATGGCGTAGACTTCGATGATCGGGCGCAGCCACCAGTCGACGCCGTATTGACTGAAGGCCGGCAGAGCCAGCGCGAGTAGTGCGACGGGGACTAAATGCGACAGGCGCAGCAGGACTTGCTGTTCCATGAGCGCCTTGGCCCATGGGGCTTTGCTTTTGCGCAGTGGCCGGTATGCGATGGCGCGGATGAACAGCTTGGCCAGCAGATTGGCCACGAAGCATGCAGCAAGTACGACGGCCACGGTGATGACGGCGGCGGTGACTTCGGCCAAGAACTCTGGCAAGCCCCATCCGGCGGTTGTCGACTGCAGCCATTGGAGACCGTCGCGTGCTGCATCACTGGCGGGGTTCTCGCCGATGAGGGTTCGGGTGGCGGATGTCGATGTGGTTGAAGGATCTGCTGCGAGCGTCATAGGCAGCAGGATACGCGTGTGCGGGTTGGGGCGTTGGACTGGTATCCTGACATTTCCTTGAGAGGTGCTTTGTCCCGTGCGAGTCGATGTCATCTTTACGACGTACAACCAGCCGTTGTGGTTGGAGAAGACGCTCTGGGGCTTTGCTCACCAGACGCATCGGGACTTTCGCATCTTGATTGCAGATGACGGGTCCGGTTCGGACACGGCCGACACGGTCGAGCGTATGCGAGGCGAGACTGGTCTGGAGATCGAGCATGTCTGGCACGAGGATGATGGCTTTCGCAAGTGTGCCATCATGAATCGGGCGTTGGAGCAGGCGACGGCGTCCTATGTCGTATTCACGGATGGCGACTGCATTCCTCGAAGCGACTTTTTGGAAGCGCATGTTCGTCTGTCGGCGCCGAGTCGGTATCTCAGTGGGGGGTTGTTGCGATTGACGCAGGAGGTCAGTGACGGCATTGATCGTGCGGACGTGGATTCGGGTCGTGCGTTTGATCCCCGTTGGTTGCGGGCGCAGGGGCAGCCGAGCCGGAAACTGGTGAAGTTGAAGTTGGGACCGTCGATGGCGGCGTTGTACGACCTGTGTAGTCCGACGAACACGACGTGGAACGGGCACAACGCCAGTTGTTGGACTGAGGCGTTGTTGGCGGCCAATGGCTTTGACGAGCGTATGGCGTATGGGGCGGAGGATTGTGAGTTGGGCGAGCGACTGCGCAATGCCGGGTATCGCGGCAAGCGGATTCGGCATCGAGCGATCACAGTGCATCTGGAGCATGCGCGTGGCTACGTAGATCAGGCTGCATGGGATCGAAATAACGCCATGCGGGCGCACTCAAGGCGATCTGGTGCCGTGCGGACGCCGTGTGGGATTGAGCGGAAAGACGACTAAGCACCGGTGGCTGACGCCGGTGCAGTTACGCACACGATCCCCAGGCAGCGAGGACCAGCAGCAGGTCATCAGCGCCGACGTAACTGTCATTGTTAAGGTCGGCGGCGCATTCCCCGCACGGGCCCCAGTCTGCGATAAGGGCCATCAAGTCGTCCACGTCCACCGTATCGTCGTGATTGATGTCCGCCAGGCACGGCGGTGCAAAGTCCACGCAGAACACCAGATGGTCGGATGCCTCGGAGTCCCCTTCGAGCAGGCCGTTGGCTGACAACGCCGCCGCCGATCAGGACGATCGCGCCCGCGGGTGTGGTGATGGCATCTCGTGTGTTGCCCGTGTGCCACGAGCGCAGGCCACTCGGCGGCGCAAGCGTGGTGCAGCTGCCCACATTGAGCATGGCGAGCAGGAGAGAGATGGTTGTTGGGGACGTCAAGACACGAGTTGCCGGTCCTGCGGGCATGACGTCACGACTCAGCGATCGCCGGACCGCCGAGAGCTGCCGCTGCCACCCTGCGTCTGACGGGATTGCACGCTCGCGCCGCCGCTGGCCGACGACTTCGCACTGGAGTGCCCGGGATCGGTGATTTCAAGGTCGCCGTCTTCGATGAGTTTCGCGACCGGCGGGTGCTCCGCGGCTTTGGGCGTGATTTGCCCTTTGCCGCCGATGGTCAGGAAGAGCCGCTTGCCGCCAGGCAGTGGAACTTTGAGAGGACGTTTGGCTGTGTTACGGATTTCCATGGCGATGCATCGTAACTGGTTCGCGGGCCTGTAACCGCGCTGTTCGTAGAGGTTCTAGGGGCCGAATTCTGCATCCATGAACTCTTTCACCTTGGCGCCCTGGATGGCCGACACCCGACGCTTCAATTCAAGTGTGGCGGCGGCATATGCTGCAACCAGATACAGCGGCACTTCAATCCACATCCAAGGCGGCAGCGTCATCATGAACATATTGGCAATACCGCCGAGCATCGACAGGACGCCGATGATCATGGCCACAACCATGCTGTGTCGCGAGCTGATGAATGCTGCGACCCAGCCGCCCACGAAGGCCTGTCCGAGGTGTGCGACTATCACGAGTAGCAGTGCCAGCAGTGGGAGGGTTGAGATGTATGTCGCTACGCCTTCGGTGTCTTCAAAAGTCACGCCGTCTGGCATGGGGTAGAGCATGACGTCCAGTTGGACGATGGCCATGTTGGCGATCATGCCCACAATGAGGCCGACAAAGACGGCTGCGATGTTTCGGATCATGCGTATTCCTCCGTGTGTCATTGCAGAATAGCGACGACCGGAGGTCAGCCACTTGCCCCGTCGGGGGCAGGATTCTAGGGTGGGCCGTCACATGGCCAAGAAAGACAATACGCACATGGTAATCCGGGTCGTTTTGGTGGTCGTGTTGCTGCTGGGGGTGCTGCTCTACTTGTCCATGTGCAAGGGCATGAGCGTTGGGGACATTCTCAACGACATGTCCGAGCACTCGCCAGGGGCGCAGCGTGGACGAGTGTTGGATGGCTTGACCGACTGACGTAATGCGAAGGAAATCTGCTGGAATCCGACTTCGGTGAGTCCGAGTATCAAGCGAGCCTTTGGGGCACCTCAGTGTGCCCTCGCAGGTGAATGAGGGCCGTGGCCCAATGGACGGCATTGTGAACATGGAAGACTTTCCGCTTGTGTTGTCGAACTGGGGGTTGCGGCTGAGCAGAGCAACGGTGTCAAACCGGGTCAAGCCAGCTGCGTGACCCACTGTTCCACCTGTGGGCGAAGCGAGGCGTCGTCCAACTCGGCCTCTCGGCCGAAGTAGCACGACTGCAAGGACTCGATATCGGCCCGCAACGCGGTGCGCTGGTCAACTGACATCGTCTCACCGAACGACAACTCCAGTCGCTCCAACGCAGCAATGGCCCCGAGCGGTGTGTCACGTGCGGGCATCCAAACCGCCATGGGGTCGTCAACCGAAGCGCCGCCATCACGACGACGCACCAGCAGCACAAGGCCGCCGATGATGATCAATGCCACGACAGCAATTCCGACCCAACTCCATGGTCGCAGCCCGGCATCCAACGGCACCACACCCCCGGTCACGTCAACCAGATCCATGTCTGCAAAGGTGCGACTCGTCACAGCGGCATCAAGCCCGGAAACCATCGTCGGCATCGTGAAACTTCCGCCAGTGGGCGACGCGGTGGGCACGTAGCGCACACTCCAGCGCCGCTGCGTCGCTTGCCGATGCACGCCGTCATCTCCAACCACGGCGAACTCCTGCTCGGGCTCATTGCCCGGCATGAAGTAGCGGTCGTCATCGGTCTCGGCGGACTCCAGCAGAATGATCGGATGCGCTTCCAGTCCGCCTTCCGCAAGGGTCCACCCCGGCAGTGCGGTCTCGACGCCCGAAAGCAAGTCGTCCAACCGCGGCACCATGCCGCGGCCTGTTGCGGTGATCTCCAGCAGCACCGCTTCATCCGCACTGCGAACATCTACCACCTGCTCGATGGTGAGGTCTGTGACCGGCCGAGCATTTGAAGCCGTGGCGGCATCGACCAGTGGTGCGTTGGACTCGATGGGCAAAATGACCGGACCCGTCTGGTCCATGAAGTCTATGTCCATGGTCACGGCCGGCAGACGTTCGATGCTCGGGTCAGTCGCGCTCAGAACGATGTAGGCCAATGGCTTTTCCTGCCAACCCGTTTCGCCGCCCTCCATCACTTCACGTGAGGGATGCATGGGATCGAAGTAGCCAATGCCCTCAACTTCAAAGCCCTCAGCCAACGCAGTCCGGATCGCCCGGTCCAGCCGATCGCGGTAGTTCATCGACGTGCCACGTCCGGCCATGGAAATGTACACGCCGTTGCGGAGGTACTTACCGAAACCGTCGGTCTCTCGATCGACCGCATTTGTGTAGCGCAGCGCCAGCACGGCGGCGAAGGGTTCGTCTGATCCAATTCGATCGGCGCCGTCCACAATCAACCGCAGGTGGATTTCGTTCTTCAGCAGATCGTCGTACAGCGATTGAATGCGTCGCAGCGTGGCGCCTGCAGGATGGTCGCCGATGATGCGCAACGCGTGGCCAACAACGCGAGGTTTGACCTCTGGGGACAGACGATTGATCGACCCTGTCAGCGTCTCCGCGAGCAGACTCATGTGTTCTTCGGCCACGGCGGCAGGCATGTCTGCAATGGTTTCGTGGATAGTCGTGATTTGTGTGTCGCGTTCAGATCCTTCGTAGAGCACGTTGTCACGGGTGACGGTGGCAAGGTCCGTCGCGCCGACGGCCGCGTTGAACCACACGGCAAAGACATTGGCTGACGCATCCACTTCCCCCCGTGCAGCCGATTCGGCATACGCCACGGCAGCATCGCGAAAGGCGGCGAAACTCAGTTCACGAAGTTGTTCGTAGTCAGCCAGTTCTTCGCCAGCCTGCGCCCTGCGGTGTTCAAGTCGCTCGTAGGCTAAGGCAGCGCGAGCCATGGCATACCGCCAGGTGTCAGGTTCCTGCGAACGTGCGTGTTCAATGAGTCGAGCGGCAAGCGCGTAGCCTTCTTCGACGACCGCAGCGATTTCCACGGCGTTGCGTCGCATACCGAAGCGCTGTTGCACTTCACGCGAGCGCCAATCACCACTGAGGCCGGATTGCATGGCCGCGGCAAGTTGGGCAGCAATGCCCGCCGGAAGTTCGTCGATGGGCCCGAACACACGCTCGATCGAAGCTGCTGTGTACGCCTCGCTCTGGCTGTGGCAGGACCGGAAGGCCAGTACGAGATTCGGAATCTCGTTGGGCGGCACACCGTGGTCCTTCAAGAGGTCAAGTACGTGTACGAGTCGAGCAATGTTCCGAGCCTGACGACCGCGTGTCAGCGGTGCAGCGGTGATTGACATGTCACCGCCGTACAGCATGAACATAGCCTGTGCGGCGGCGTCGCGATTACTGCGTCCATCCGGCCGCAGGCGTCGGATCCACCCGTCGAGGAACTCCTTGCCCATGATCTGCGCATCAGCGCCGTGGCGAGCCACGCCGCGTTCAAGAATGTCCAGTGCGATGTCGGTTTCGTCGGCTCGTAGCGCCACCATGACGAAGGCGCGATACGCGCGGGACGCCAAGCTTGCCTCGATGGAGCCCAGCCAGGATTCGTCCGGCAGGGCGCGCATCATCAGCGTGACTTCACGCGGCACGCGTCCCGGGGAGCCACTGGCGCCGGCGATCTTCTCTGCTTCCATCACCAGTCCGGTGGTGAGCATGCGCAGCGGCACGCGGATAGCGTCGGAGTTCACCTGGCCTGAAGCGAGCAGCGATTCCACGGCGGCCTTCATGACCAGAATGGTGCGTGCTCGTGCTGTGACAGAAAGGCCACGCTTGCTCAGATTCATGGCGTCCAGCGCGATGATCTCCAGTGCCGCGGGCGCCAGGCGATCATCTTCAAAGACGCGTGTCAGCCATTGCGTTGCTTGTGTTTCCGGCACCTTCGGCAGTCGCTTGACCGCTTCACGCAACGCCTCTTGACGCAGTTGGAAGTCGGCATCCTCAAGTAACGCCACGTCGCCGAACAGCGTCCAGGCGGTCAGCGTCTCATCAAGATTGGCGTGGTACAGGCCGTGGATCAGCATGACGCGAGCGTTGGCATCGGCACGGGCTGTTTCGAGATCCGGCAGGTACCGGTGTGCCTGTTCAGGCAGTCCGGCGCGTGTCAGCATGGCCGCTGTACGGGCCTGGTTTTCAGGAGCGTCGCCGCCGAAGAGTCGCGTGCCAGCGTGCAACTGTTCGAGCATCGGGCCTGCCGAGGCACGCCGGGCCGATTCCTTCAACATGGTGCCGAGAATGTCGATCTGCCAGTCGGTGGGGCTCGGCGCGTCTTCGTCGGCCGACGGGGGCGCTGCATTCGCAAGTTGCAGCACTTCTTCGGGCAGCAGCATGGGATCGTCCTGATTGGTGGACTGCAGCACATGCGAGTACATGGCCGGTGCTTCTGCTCCGGCACGCTCGTGCAGGAACCACTGCAACTCGTCCCACTCCCCGGCCATCACGTTCAAGTGCAGCCACTCGATCAGCTCGCGTGGCGGCGCCGTGTCGGCGGGTCGAAAGGACTCGAGTCCGAGTTTGGTTCTGGCCGCGAGCACACCTTGTGGGGTGCGTTTGAACTTCTTGCGGCCGAAGCCGGGCATCAGCGGCTTGGTATCTGCGCCTGACAGCGCGGCGATGATCGCCAGCAGGTCGATGTCCTGTGTCAGGTACAGCGCTCGCATGGCTTCTTGTTCATCGGGTGGAAGCGCGTTGTGAATGGCGATGATGCGGGCGGCTTCTTCGGGTGCCATGCCGCCGATTGCTGGTGTATCCGTTGGTTGCCCGATCAGTATCTCAATGGCTTCGTCAAGGGCAGCGGGGGCTTGAGTGGCGGTTTGCGTGGGGGGTTGCGTCTGTCGGATGTTGGCCGGTTGCAGCGGCAGTGGCTTGATGGGGAGCGGGCGCCTTGGTTTGGGCTTGACCTGTGCCAGCACCACTGTGCACAACAGTCCACAGCCAAGTGCTGCAAGGCTGCAGCGAAAGGACGCGCTCATCATTTCCGGATTCCTTCCCTTTCGGGCTTTCCCACCCACACCGATCTGGTCACGCAAGTGCTACCAACCTGGTCCGATCGGTCCTGCGCCGCTGGCGCCGCGTCCATCTTTGCGATTGGGCGGCCGCTGGGAGATCTTGTTGCAGGTGCTGCAGCTCTGGCAGTCGCCGCGCGCTTGGCGGGGGCTCTGCTTGGGCAGGGGTTGGCCTTCAAGTTCGCTGAAGTCCATCAACTCCAGATTGATGGCGCGTTCCACGTTGTCCTCAAGGGCGCGAACGGCTTCTTGATCATCGCCCGTGCGGGCGGCGTCTTCGGCGAGGTAGCGGAAGTGTTGGCGGGCCCGGATGGCCTGCGGGCGCCACAGCGATGCGGGCTTGCCTTCCAGGCGAAGCAGGCGTGCACCGAAGTAGCAGGCGGCCGCGAGTTCTTCGCGAGCGGCGCGTGCAAGTTGCATGTCCTTAGGGGCATCTGATTGCTGTGTGCTGTCGAGAATCGCCACGAGATCGTTGGCGCCGTCCCACACGTCTCCAGAGCGCACCTTGGCGCGGGCCTTGGCCCACTGCACTTCACCGAGTACCGCGGAGTCGTCTTCGCCGAGACGCTCTTCAACCTGTTCGAAAGAGGTCGCTGCGGCAGACCACTTTTCGGAAGCCGCTTCGTACGCGGCCAGTTCGGTGGCGACGGCGTTGTTCAGTGTTGCCTGGGTCGCGGCATTCGCGTCGGGCATAAAAGTGGCAGCACGCGCTTCGATGGCGGCGAGGTGTGCCGCATAGGCTTCAGACTGTGCTGACATGGCCTGCGTCTGCGTGTTGTGGGCGACAGTCAACATGTCGGCGGCGACATCGCGGGCCATCAACTGCTGGCCGATGTCAAAGTGCACCGCTACGGCAATCACCGGTACCAGTGCCCATACGGTCCAACTCAGTTGGTTCAGTGTCTTTGTGCTGCGAGTGCCAGTCATGTTGCGAATCCTCCTGCACGCGAGGCCACCGTTCGGCGGCGTCGGGGCATGCCCAGAAGTGCCAATGCCGGGCCGATCAGGGCGAGTGCCGTTGCGCCGCACGCGGCGGTAAGCAGAGCCAGTTCTCGCAGGCCGGCGGTGCTGGC